>Ga0154462_116_pt1 | contig 66579 bp, 64 predicted proteins | sample RifGroC2_FD_105655 | JGI IMG/M metagenome (GOLD analysis project Ga0154462, IMG submission 105655) | Spirochaetes bacterium GWC2_52_13
TCGATTGGCCTCGGAAACACGAGCATCGCGGGAGCGAGCGGAGTGATCGAAGAGACTTAACCAAACGACTTGGCGTAGAGGGCGCAGCCCCGGAGCAATCGCTCAATTTGGACCGGAGTAGGGGAAATCCCAATTGCTCCGGTCAATTTTTTGATCGGGAAGTGTCCTTGCCACTCACATGCGAGACTGCTTCCCATGTTCGGGTAATTATCCCCGAGGCTTGTTCTTGAATTCGTGAAAGGATTGTCGCGTACACTATATCCACTACCAGAAGTTGGTTGATGCGGGATAGCGTCGCCCCTTGCCGGAACAAGGATTCGCTGTTGGGAACGGCAAGTATGCGATCGGCCAGCTTGCCGAGTGAATTCTCCCCGACCCTAGTTATGGCGATAATGGGCGTCCCGTTCTTTCTCGCCTCTTTCGCGACCCTGAGCACAGCCTCCGATTCACCCGAATAGGAAATGGCTATGACCACATCGTGTTCATCCAAAGCACACGATTGTACTATCTGCATATCGGGGTCGCTGGTATGGATAGCCAGCAAGCCCAGTCGTGCCAACTTTTGTTGGAAATCGATTGCGACAACACCCGATGCTCCCACACCTGAAAGCAACACGTGCCGGGCACCGTAAATAATCTGTACCGCCGCTTCCAATTCATCCCGGTTCAATACCGATTCGATCCCGGCAATGCTTTCTCCGGCAAGGCCGATCATGATCCGAACAATGTCTTCAACACTGGACGTTGCGGTGATGTCGTGAAATACAGAGGTCTCCTTGCCTGAATCTGTTGAAAACACCTCTTTTGCCAGACTCAAACGGAGTTCCGTATATCCCTTGTAGCCGAGCCTATTCGCGAGCCTGACAACTGCCGCGGGGCTACTGTTCGAGTTCCTGGCGATTTCGGAGACCCCCATATGGACAGATTGTGCCGGATGGGTAACCAAATAGTCGGCGATCTTCCGTTCCGAAGGGGATAAATCCACAGAGAACTGCTTTATTCGATACAAACAACCTTCCATGAAACGATGATATCACGAGACTCTCGTTTCGTATAGCTGAAATGAAAAAAAATTTCAGAAATGAAAATAATATAGTAAAAAAGTTTTTTAATTTTTCTTGACAAATCGGAATCATGACATGACAATACGGATATCTGAATATCTATAGTTCCAAACAAGGAGGAGTTATGAAAAGGTTCCTATTGCTCATGTTGGTCTGCACCGTCGCTGTTTCCACGTTGTTCGCAGCCGGTACGACCGAAACCCCCGTGGCGGGTAGCCAAGCAAAGACAGAAATCCATTTCTGGACTTGGAGACCTGAGGATGTCGATTTCTATGCAAGTCAGATTGCGATCTTTGAAGCCGCCAACCCAGATATCAAGGTGGTGCAGACAGCACACAAGAATACCGAGTACAACACTATCCTGGCGGCAGCCCTTGCTGGAGGTTCGGGCCCCGATGTATTCCAAGGTCGTGCTTATGGAGGCTTGGCGACATTCGCCGATTCCCATTACTTGGAACCGTTGGAACAATGGCTTCCCGAGTTGAAAAACTATAGTCCAACGGCACTGCTCGGGGCAACCTCGCCGACCGATGGAAAGATCTACGGCAGCCCCGCTGTCAGCCAGACGGTCTTCATGTATTACAACAAAGCCATCTACAAGGAACTCGGACTGTCCATTCCCAAGAATTGGGCACAGTTGATTGCCAATTTCGATGCAATGAAGAAAGCGGGATATATACCTTTGGCCAATGGTGCGAAGGATGGTTGGACACTCGAAACCATGCTCGGTGGAATGGGACCGGCCTTCTATGGTGCGACCGATTTCTTTACCGCTGTTGTCGAAGGCAAGAAGAATTTCCAGGACCCCGCTTTTATAAAGATGATCGAAAAGATGAAGTCCCTCACCGCCTATATGCCCGACATGTTCATGGGAGTTTCCTATGAAGACATGCGAGCTAATTTCTTCAATGAGGTTGCAGGTCATCTGGTTGGTGGTTCGTACGAAGCGGCTTACTTCAACGCCCAGAACCCGGATCTCGATTATGATGTCTTCGCCATTCCTGGAGAGGACGCCTCCAAACCAGGTCCTGTCTCAGTGTACGCTGATATGAACTTTGCCATGAATGCTGCTTCACAGAAGAAGAATGCAGCGGTAAAGTTCCTGAAATTCCTTTCAAGCAAGGACTTTGGGAATTCAATGATCCGGGAGCTTAAGATGATCTCTTCGGTCCCTGGGGTCGATGCTTCGAGTGATCCTTTCATCGCAAGGGTTCTTGAATTGCAGAAGAATGCCACACCATTCATATTCCTTGTCGGATTCCGATACCAGCAACCGACGGGATCCTCACTGTGGCAAGCGGCAGCGCAAGGAGTCATGGCAGGTACGCTGACACCTGCCCAAGCGGCGAAACAAGTACAGGATGGTATAGCTTCCTATTACAAGCCGTTCCAAAAATAATCTAATTGGAATCACACATTGGTGCCGGAACCGCCGGCACCAATCCACCCTGTTTGCAGGAGGCTCGCATGGATGTCAAACAGCTGAGGAAAGCAGCTTGGATTATCTTCTTTGTAACTCCCGGCCTGATGATAGTCGGCGTATTTATTCTGCTCCCACTTTTCATGTCCTTATACAACAGTCTCTTCTCATGGAACCAATTGCTTCCGGTTGAATTTGTCGGGTTGGAGAATTTCTCCCGGTTGTTCACAAAATATCCCTACCAACAGCGATTCTTGAATGCTTTGCAAAACAACCTCATCTGGTTCCTATCCACCATGGTTCTGCAGAATTCTGTCGGATTGTTGTTCGGTTATCTTATGAGCAGGAGTATTCCCGGTTACCAGGCATTCAAGCGGATATTCTTTATTCCAGTGCTTTTTTCGATCATTGCGGTCGGGTTCCTTTGGGGGCTCTATCTAAAACCATCTGGTTTGGTGAACAATTTTCTCGGCCTTGTCGGTCTCGAGTCCCTGCAACATGCCTGGCTTGGAGAAGAACGGTTCGCCACAATGGCAATCATCATGGTGAACATCTGGCGATGGGTCGGGTTCCCCTCTCTGGTTTTTCTCGCCGCGATAGACAATGTACCTACCGAATGTCTGGAGGCCGCTCATCTGGACGGTGTTGGTGAGTGGAAGCTCTTCTGGAAAATAGTGTTTCCCCTCATCATTCCCTCGATCACGATCATCACAGTCCTTACGGTGATCGGGAGTCTGAATGTTTTTGAACAGATATATACCATGACAGGACTGGATGGAGGTCCGAACTATTCCACAGATACGATCGGGACCCTGTTCTACCGGACAGCTTTCGGATCTGTCGATGCCGGTAGCCCGGAAATTGGTATAGGCAGTGCTATCGGGGTAGTGATCTACATCCTGACATTTTTGATCTCCCTCATTTCAATCCGATTCTCCCGAAGCAGGGAGGTGCAGCTATGATCAGCGACCTTCGGTTCCGTGGTGCGGGGTGGGGCAAGAGACTGTTCATATTTCTCATGATGGCAATCATGACAATCTATGTTCTCTTAATCCTGTATCCTCTGTTCAATATGGTGATTTCCGCATTCAAGACGAATAGGGAAATTCTCACCAAACCCTTTGGATTTCCCCAGTCGATAGGGTTCAAGAATTTTCATACGGTATGGGTTGAAAAGGGATTCGACAGGTATTTCGCAAACAGCCTCCTGGTAACGGGAGTCGCCATGGGATTTGTCCTACTTTTCGGCTCGATGGGGGCGTATGGTGTATCGCGGTACCGCTACAAGGCGAATACGCTCGTGTATATGTTGTTCCTCAGTGGTATCATGCTTCCCCTGAAGGCAGCGATTATTCCATTGTTTATTATAGTGAAACGTCTGGGCCTGATTGATTCGAGGATTTCGGTAATCCTGATATTCATAGCGATGGGTTTGCCTTCGACAGTCTTCATCCTTTCCGGATTCATGAAGGGAATTCCATTGGAACTGGAGTATGCCGCACGAATCGATGGATGCAATGATTTCCAGATTTATCGTCGCATTATCATGCCTATGACCGCTCCCGCCATAGCTCTGGTCACCATCTACAACGCCGTTCCGATTTGGAATGACTTCTTTTTCCCGCTTGTCTTCCTGCAATCGAACAGTAGAAAGACACTTCCCGTCGGACTCAGTACCTTCTTTGGCCAACATGCGACCAACTGGAGCCTACTGTTCACGGGTCTATCAATCGCAATTCTTCCCATGTTGTTGATGTATATATTCATGTCCAGGTATTTCATCAAAGGAATGACAGCAGGAGCAGTAAAATGAATGACAAAGCATTGCCTTCGACCGAACAGCGAAACCCGCTTTCCTACAGGATCGATACCAAGTCCACCCTTGAGATACTTCAAATCATCAATTCGGAAGATCGGAATGTGCCACTGGCCGTTGCTACGGCATTGGATCCGATTGCCGCTTTGGTGGATGATGTGGTCGAATCGTTTCAGAAGGGAGGACGGCTGTTTTACATAGGTGCGGGAACATCGGGCAGGTTGGGAGTCCTGGATGCCTCCGAGTGTCCTCCGACATTCGGCGTTCCCCCGACATTGGTCCAAGGTTTGATAGCCGGTGGTTTACCAGCATTGACCCGATCGGTGGAATGGGCCGAAGACAATCCGGACTCAGGTGTTGCCGAATTGCGTTCACGGGAATTCTCCTCCATCGATGTCCTCGTTGGCATCACAGCATCCGGACAAGCTCCGTACGTGGTTGGTGCAATGCAGTATGCGCAATCGCTTGGCGCCCGTGTTGGTGCGATATCCTCGAATGAAACCTCGAAGGTTTTCGATTGTGCGGACCATAAGATATTCTTGCCGGTCGGCCCCGAGATTATCACTGGGAGTACTCGCATGAAATCGGGGACCGCGCAGAAGCTCGTTTTAAATATGATAACGACGACTGCCATGATCCGTATCGGAAAAGTATACAACAACCTAATGGTCGACCTGATGCCACTGAACACCAAACTGGTGGACCGGGCAAAACGATTGGTGGTGGAGATAACCGGTTGCGATCGACAGGAGGCGGAACGGTTGTATACTGTTTCCGGAGGCAATGTCCGGGTATCGATATTGATGTCCTTGTTGGCAGTCGACGTTGCTGAAGCCCAAATGCTCCTGGATACCAACGGAGGGAGCATCAATCGTGTATTGGATGCCCGGAGGCAGGCAACATGATGGAAACCAAACAGCTCTGGTTCGGAATCGATGGTGGAGGAACCCGCTCGAGGATAGCATTGGTCGACGACAAATTGCACATGGTCGCCTATGCAGAAGGGGCCAGTACCAATATCTATTCGGTGACATCCGAACAAGTCGGTCGGAATCTACAGGAAATTATTACCCAAGCCTGCACCATGGTTGGAATCAGACGAGAGGAACTTCAAGGAGGGTGCATCGGTAGTGCCGGGCTCGGTCGGAAGAAAGAAATCGATTGGTACAGATCGATCATCACAAGCATACTGGGGGATTCCGTTCCCGTTGCGCTGTGCACCGACGGTGAGATTCTTCTTTGCGGAGGTCTTGGTTCATTGGAAGGATTCTGCCTCATCAGCGGCACGGGATCGCTGGCTTTGGGCCGTTCATCTGATGGACAGTTGATCCGTGCCGGAGGGTGGGGCTATCGACTTGGTGACGAAGGGTCGGCCTGGTGGATTGGACACATGGCTATCGTCCGTTCGTTGCGGAGTATGGAAGGTCGGGATATCCCCACGACGTTGCTTGACCATATTATCAGAGAGTTCGGACTTGCCGGTGTCGAGGATCTGGTGGAGTTCATCCATCACCGTTCTACGAAGGCGCAAGAAGCTTCGATTGCCCCTCTCGTGACATCCCTTGCCCAAAACGGTGATACCTTGGCTTTACGGATTCTTCATGAGGCAGCTGAGGAACTGGTCGCCTTGATTGGTAGCGTCATCGAACGGATGCCGCCAATTGTCAAGAAGGAGTTGGTCTTGGCCGGCGGTGTCTTCGATCATGACAGGATTGTAAGGAATCGGTTTCTCGAGAAATTCAGATTGATGTATCCATTGTTCACGATAATAGAGCCAAAGGGCTCGGCCTTGGATGGGGCTTGTAGACTCGCTTTCGAACATTGAAAAGGATGTTGCTTTATGGGCAACATCCTTTGCTCGTATGCCTTGCGGTGCTTATAGGTCTCTATCCGTTACCGCGGCAGATACCAAGAAGATTTGCTGCATGGCTCGTGCCGTCTGACAGCAGACCCTCACGTCTTCCTCAATTAGAGGCACCAACGTCCAAGTACCGAACCTTTGGGGAGAGTGTCTGCGTCCCTTCTCAGTCTTCAGGAAGACTTCGACGGATACTGCGCCTCAGCATACATGATGATATCTGAGACGCGCATGTTGAGTACAGACGCTATCTTCTCCATGGTTTCAATTCTTGGAACGCATCTTCCCGATTCGATGAAGTACAACTGGCTCCGCGAAATGCCGGTCTGTGCGACCAGCTTGTCCTGCGAGTATCCAGCCTTGACTCTCAAATCTCGTATTGCTTTTCCAACATCCATGTCATAACAATACGTTCGATTGAAATTTATGTAAAGTAGTAGGAAGCGAATTGGTAGAGAAAGAGAAAAACTAAACTGGTTAACTATTTATAATGAATTAATTGTCATATAGTTATAGAGATAGTATAAAAATGGAGCAGTTCTAATAAATAGTAGTCCGTTGTGGAGATGGCTCCAGCCCTGCAATGCATGGTATCGACCCCTTGGGGCGAGAACCTGACCGGGTAGGTATTGGCTTTATATCGCCCCAAGGAGCACCGTTTCTCACCCTGCGTTGCCTGTGTCTGCCCATCAGAATGGTCAACCGACAGATCGTTTTTCCGTCGCATGCAGGATGATGATACCCACTGTTCCCACCATGGCGGAAATACCTATGACTACCCACACGTGGCCCAACCCATATCGAGTACTGATCTGGCCGCCTATAAGCGGAGCAATAGCATGTCCCAAACCCATGATCACGGGGAGTATCGCGCTGAACCTGGCCCGGTGGCTGATGGGAGTATTGTTTGCTATGTAGTAATGGGTGTTGGTCGCATCGATTACTTCACCGAGGGTAAAGACTATCGTCAACAGATACAACCAGATCGGAGCCTGTACCAGACCCATGCATGTGAAACCGACGGCGTACAGGATTCCCGCCAAGGCGATATTGCGGAGCGGGTGGAACCTTCTCAGTATCATGACGATGAATGCATTGCTGCAGACAACCACGATCGCATTCAAGGACATCATGGAACCATACAAGGCTGCCCCGGCCTCCCCGTAGAGTGAAGTCGTGTACAACGGTAGGGCGAATAGGGATTGGCTGTATGCAAAGCTGAAGAAGGTTATGCAAACAGCGAGGATAAGGAGTCGTGGCCGTGAGAACAAGGCTTTGAACAATCCTCCGGGGTGGGCCTTCTCAGGGGAATCCGTGTGGTAGCTCGCCTCGATCGCTGCCTGGTCGGGTTTGGACTCCGGAACCATGAATCCGACGAAGATGATCGATATTGTCGCAGCGATTGCATTGCCGAAAAACAACCAACCGGGTGCGGCATAGAAGAGGAACCCGGCGATTACCGGACCAAGGGCAAAACCCATGTTGTGACCCAGATAATTGAGGGAAAAGCTTACCTGGCGGTTTTCGGGAGTGGTGATATCGGTCATAAGGGCATTGCGTGCGGGGTCCGTCGCACCGTCGAACAGCAAATTGAGGATAATGAAGAACGGGACCCAGACCGAAGTGCCGAGGAAACCGCAGACAACGAACATGGAGCTTGCCAACAGTTGGCCTATGACCATGACCCGCTTGCGTCCGATCTTGTCGGCAAGCTTGCCTCCGATAAACGAGCCAGGAAGGTAGGCCAACGCCGCAACGGACATGAAAGCTCCTGCCCATGCGTCACTATAACCAAGGTGTTGGGTGAGCAGCAGCACCAGGAAAGGATACACGAAGATACCGACTCCATTCATGATGGTTGCAAAAAAGAGTACATAGACTGATCGGGGAAGCCCCTTGTAGAGTGCGAGCATCCCCTTGATGCCTGACAGTTGCTGATCCATGCGGCGAATTCTATTAGGATACAATAATTATGGCAATGCCATTGGATGAAAAATCTGTTGATATATCAATTGGATACAAACATGGAGTTTCAGAAAGGAATATGATATGGTGTAGCCCGAAACCACTGGGGAGGGCATGTCCGGATGATCAGGATTCTTGTTGTTGTACCGTATGAAGAACTGTACGATCAGGTCCGTTCGTTTGTCAGCACCATCGATCCGCACGGATTGTCCTTCCAACTGGAGCATCTGGTCGGGACCAGTGCCCGTGTCGTAAAACTTACAGATGTGGATATCGTGGTGGTTCGAGGCATCACCGGTCGTGCCATCGCACGGGAAAATCCCAGCATCCACATAGTGGAGATTTCCATTTCGAGTAGTGATCTTCTGACCGCGCTTTGGAAATGCCGTGCCTGTGACACCACCGATGGTGTGGGGGTGATAGTTCCCGACACCTCGATCTGCGAACCAGTCCAATTGCAGGATTTGACTGGTATTCCTATCCATGTGCGCAAGGCAGAACGGGAAGAGGAAGTGTATGCGGCGATAGACGAACTGCACGCCCTCGGAGTCAATACTATGGTTGGGGGGCTTACCCTTTGCAGGCGTTGCGAAGCATTGGGGATCGCACATGTCCATATCAAGACCGGTGACGAGGCGATGCGACGTGCTATCAACGAGGCAGTGTCCGCCGCGAGGTCGCTGAACAGGGAACGGACTAGGACCAACCTGATCACAACGGTACTCAATTCCTCGGAGGATGCCGTGTTCGCGGTGAATCGGCTTGGTCAGGTGATCGCTGCGAATTCGCAGGCATCGCAACTGTTTCTCCACGACTGGCAGGAGAACCTCGAGGGCTGTGCTGTCGATTCCTTCTTTGCCGGTGGGCGGTGGCAACCGACCCTGGAGACGCAAGTGGAATCGGAGGCGATAGAAACCATCAACGACCAGTTGCTTTTGGTCTCCTACACCCCCATCATGGTCGACTCGGAGAGTGCGGGAGTCTTGGTGACGTGCAAGAATATCGAAGCCATCAGGGAAACCGAACAAAAGATCAGGAAGGAATTGAGCCATAAGGGTCTGGTCGCCCATTACCATTTCGGCAATATATTGTGTGAGAATGAAACCATGAAGCGGCTTATCGCGACAGCGTATACATACAGCCAGGTCGATTCCAATGTATTCATCGTTGGTGAGACCGGAACAGGCAAGGAACTGTTTGCGCAGAGTATACACAATGCTTCGAAGCGGAGCAGCCAACCATTTGTGGCGGTCAACTGTGCGGCGCTTCCTGAACACCTGCTGGAGAGCGAACTGTTCGGTTATACCGAGGGCTCCTTCTCGGGAGCTGTGAAGGGTGGTCGGATGGGATTGTTCGAATTGGCCCACAAGGGGACTATTTTCCTCGATGAGATCGGTGAGATGCCATTGCAGTTGCAGGCCAAGATACTCAGGGTGTTGCAGGAACGGGAGATTCGCAGGATTGGTGGTGATATGGTGGTACCGGTCGATGTAAGGATCATATCGGCCACCAATATCAACATATTCGATCGGGTCCAGAAAGGGTTGTTCCGACAGGACCTCTACTACCGGATCAATCTGTTGAACATCAAGATTCCTCCCCTGCGGCAACGGCCTGAGGATATCGATTTGATATTCCGACACTTTGTCACCAGGTATGCGAAGGAGTTGGGAAAGAAAGTCCCTGCCATCGACCCGGATGTCGCGCCGATCATGCAGGGTTTCCATTGGCAGGGGAACATCCGTGAGCTGAGGAATTTCAGTGAGCGTATGGCAATCCTGAACGAATCCGGAACAATAACACGCTCGGATGTGGAGTCCTACTACTTGTTCGACGATCGGGGACATCTCCAGCAGAATCTGTTTGAACATCCGAGGATTGAGAAAGGGGAGGCACGGCTTCCCCTATCGAGGTTGCTTGCCGAAAGCGGCATGGACAAGGATGCCTTCGCACGCTCCCTTGGTATCAGCCGGACCACATTGTGGCGAAGGCTTCGCGAAGAGAATGCTGGTTTGTAATTTCCCGATACCATCAATGTGTGTATCCAGCTTTTTAAGTTATATGTTTCAAACATGTTTCACGTTTCATTTCATTTGAAACAAAGATGAAACATGTGGATAGAAAATGTATTCATTACAAATATTAAGAATCTATTAATTTATTCTGAGAAATATGTTTGGACTATATTATTTGAAATAACTGATAATTGGCACAGTTTCTGCATTGATATATATGACAGACCCCTGCACTTCGTAGAGTATGTCAAATATGAAAGTTGGTGGAGAAATACTATATTATGGAACGAAAACCAGTGATTGGCGTGTTGTTGGGTGATGGTACAGGGGTTGGTCCTGAGCTGGTTGTCAAATTGGCATCTGCAAAGTTTTTCGATACAGTATGCAAACCGGTGGTTATCGGCGACAAGCGGGTATTTGAGCAAGGCATGCGTATTGTCGGGAAGCAAGTGGCCTACCAACTGATCGGGGATGTTTCCGAAGCCGAATGGCACTCGGGTGCCATTCCCTTCCTGGACCAGGCGGACCTGGATCCGGAAACCGATTATGAATTGGGTAGGGTCAGTGTGAAAAGCGGTGCCTCGGTGCTAGCGATGATCCAGAAGGCAGCACATCTCTTTCTTGAGAAGAAGATAGATGGCTTCTGTTTCGCACCGTTCAATAAGGAAGCCATGAAGATGGCCGGATGCAAGTTCGAAAGCGAACATCACCTTTTGGCGGACATATTCGGACACACCGGCCCATTCGGGGAAATCAATGTGTTGGGAGATTTGTGGACAACCCGGACCACCAGCCATATTCCCATAAAGGAAGTAAGTTCCAATCTTTCCGTGGAGACGATTACCCGTGCCATAACCTTGGCGGATTCCTCGTTGCGCAATTCGGGAATCGCAAGACCCCGACTTGGATTGGCGGCACTGAATCCCCATGCGGGGGAACATGGCCTCTGCGGTCGTGAAGAACTCGATGTCATTGAACCGGCGATCGCCGCAGCCCGGGCGAAGGGGATAGATGCCTCTGGGCCATATCCCTCGGATATCTTGTTTATCCGTGCTTTCCGCGGCGAATTCGACGGAGTGGTTACCATGTACCACGACCAAGGACAGATTGCATTGAAGCTGAAGGGTTTTGACGAAGGTATAACGATCGCCGGTGGGCTTCCCGCACCGATTGCGACGTGTGCCCATGGTACTGCGTACGATATCGCCGGCAAGAACATAGCCGGAACGCGAGCATTTGAGAATGCTGTGAAGATGACATGCCGTATGGCAAACCATATGGTATCCGGAGGGTCGGTATGAGTTCTGTTGAACAGAAGGATAGGAAGTTCGGAGTCAAGCAATATATCCCGATCGCGATGATCGGCATTTCGATCGCATTCATCTGGATGGGGTTTGCGAAGTATGGATTCTGGGAAGATCTGAAAGGTCCCCGGCCGGGATTCTTTCCGGTTATCATCTCCTTCGCGCTTCTGGCAGCCAGCTTGCTGGCATTGGTCTTTTCCTTCAAGGAGAAGGCCCCTTCCTGGCCATTGGAGAACTGGCTGGTTCCTTTGAGTGTAGTGGTGATCATGGGAACCACCTTCATTATCGGACTATTGCCGAGTGTGGGTTTGTATGTGCTCGTATGGTTGCGTTGGTTTGAGAAGTGTACATGGAGAACCACCCTGACCGTGTTCCTGATCATCATGGGCATCGTTATCGGTGCATTCGTATTGTGGCTTGGGGTACCATTTCCGAAAGGTTTGATCCTCAATCTGATCGCCAACTAGGAGGAGAACATGGAAAACCTACAACTATTGCTAGATGGATTCTCTGTCCTATTCACACTACAGAATATCGGTGTGACGATCCTGGGAGCCGTGCTGGGACTGATTGTCGGCGCCATGCCGGGTATCGGTTCATTGGCTGGAGTCGCACTGTTGCTGCCTTTGACCTTCAAATTCAATCCGACCACCGCCATTATCATGTTGGGAGCACTATACTACTCCAATATGTATGGGGGAGCCTTCAGCGCAATCCTGCTCAACATTCCCGGCGATAGCCCGGCGGTCATGACAGCCTTGGACGGATACCCCATGGCTACCCAGCGCAAACGTCCCGGTCAAGCGCTGTTGACGTCGAACATGGCCTCCTTCATCGGTGGAACCATCGGTATGATTATCCTCACATTCATGGGGCCTGCCCTTGCTGACATCGGCTTGAAGTTCGGTCCCGCCGAAATGACTGCCCTATTGCTTGTCGCAATGACATCCATCGGATGGCTGGTAGGTGAGAATCCCACCAAGGGCCTCTTGCTGACAATGTTCGGTATCCTATTGGCTAGCATGGGCATGGATACCCTTTCGGGTAGTCCCCGTTATGATTTCGGAAGCATCTACCTCCTCGGTGGGATTCCCTTCACGCCGTTTGTCATAGGTGTGGTCGGATTCGCCCAGGTTATCAAGTTGATGGAAGAACGGAACAAGAAGACCCAGGTCTCTATCGAGAAATTGACGATCAAGGGCAGCATGATCACATTGCATGATTTCAAACGATTGTTCTTCCCTGCTGTCCGTTCGGGTTTCATGGGAACGTTTGTTGGAGTCCTACCGGGTGCAGGTGCTACCACAGCCGCCTTCATGGGATACGCCGCACAGAAGTCTTTCAAGAATGAGGAACCGCTGGGTACCGGAGCCATCGAAGGTATCGCGGCCTGTGAAGCGGCGAACAACGGAGCGGCGGCAGGGGCCTTCGCACCCTTGTTGGCTCTGGGTATTCCCGGTTCTGGTACCGGTGCTGTCCTCTTGGGTGGCCTTATGATGTGGGGCTTGAATCCCGGACCGCTCTTGTTCACCAATTCACCCGATTTCGCGTGGGGACTGATCGCTTCATTGTTCCTGGCCAACATTGTCACCCTGATGATTGCGTGGGGAGTCATTCCCTTCCTGATCAAGATTCTGTCGGTTCCGACCAAATTGATGATCCCTATCATCACCGTGGTTTGCGTCGTGGGCTCCTATAGCACAAGCAACTCGATGTACGGAGTCCTGATCATGTTCCTTTCGGGTGTATTGGGGTATGTGTTGACCAAATGCGAATACCAGACGGCTCCCGTGCTGTTGGCTTTCGTCCTGGCGCCCCTGTTGGAATCCAATATGCGCAAGGCATTCATCATATCGCAGGGAAGTCTGGACATCTTCTTCCAGAAACCGATTTCCCTGGTGTTCATCATCATCCTGATAGCGATCATGGTGTTCCCAGTGGTTCGTCCGCTGCTGATCCGACTTGGACTTATGAAGAGAAAGGCCTCGTAATTACGGTTTTTATCGCAGGACGTTGTCCAGCGTACAAATTTTTTGTCTCTAAAAAGGAGAAAAACATGAAAAAGCTAGCTTTGATTGTTCTCGTTCTGATGGTTGCGCTGGTTGCGCCGCTGTTCGCCCAGGGTGGAGCCGAAGCGGCATCCGCTGGATTCGCCCCCTCCAAGGATATCGAATGGGTCGTCACCTCCAGTCCCGGTGGTGGAAGCGATATCTACACACGTATGATCAGCGATATCATGACGCGTTTGGATGTTGTCGCCGGACAGACTTTCCTGGTAACCAACAAGACGGATGGTGGTGGTGAAGTGGGTCGTCTGCAAGTCAGCCGTGTGAATGCGGGCAATCTCGCAAACCATACCTTGCTCACGTTCAACAGCGGGGATCTCATGCCGATGGTCAAGAATACAGCCAACCGTTTGGAGAACTTCACTCCTATCGCCATCATGGCAGTGGACAAGCAGTTGCTCTATATCGGCGAGTATTCCGATTACAAGAATTTCGATGAAGTTCTCGACGCTGTCGCCGCTGGAAAGCAGGTTGTGATCGCAGGTTCGAAGGGTGACGATATCGCCACATACGAGAAGATGATCGGCGAACTCGGTGTAAACCAGAATCAGATCGCATTCATCACCAACGACTCTACCAGTGCAGCTATTACCTCCATCCTTGGTGGACACGTAGATCTGGTCATGTCGAAGCCGGCTGCCGCGGACCAATATGTCGTAGCTGGTAAACTCACCCCGATCCTCGCACTTTCCAAAGCACGTTTCTCGGGAAATCTGGCCGATGCACCCACGTTGAGTGAAGTCGGCGATTATGACGATGTCGAAGTTCCCGTGTGGCGTGGAGTTGTAGGACCGAAGAACATGACAGCCGAGGCTGCTGCGTTCTGGAGCGATGCGTTCCAAGCTGTTTCGGAATCCGATGCATGGAAGAACGAGTACATCAACAAGTACAAGCTGGTTCCTGAATTCCGCAACCATGTGGAAGCACAGACTTACATGGCTGAATTCGAAGCCGATTACTTGAAGACCCTTGGAAAATAATGCCTAATGTGGAAAGGGGGAGCTGAGGCTCCCCCTTTCATACTACTGGGAAACAGAACGGAGATTGCCATGAAAAGGATAGCGTTGATCCACACCGTCGGTAGTGTGTATGGAAGTTTCGGTCCTGCCTTGCAGAAGATGGTGGGAACCCAAGTGAAGATACATAACATTTTGGATGATTTTCTTGCTTCCGATCCCGCGGAAACAGGTGAATTTTCTGAAACGAATCGACAACGTCTTGTTAACGATGTGCACAATTGTGTATTGACGGGAGCCGATATCATCGTCGTGACATGTTCGACGTTGACACCGGCTGTAACCGAACTGCGTGCGTCAGTGCCGGTGCCTTTGGTGGCCATAGACGACGAGATGTGCCGGAAAGCAGTGACATTTGGAAGGAATGTAACGGTATTGGCGACTGCGACAAGCACCGTTGCCCCAACAACAGGGAAGATATTGGCAGAGGCAAAGACTGCGGGTATCATGGTGGATATTGCCTCGCATGTTTGCCCGGAGGCTATTGTTGCGTTGAAGAAGGGAGATGTGCAAACACACGATGACTTGGTCGCCAAGATGGCTCTGGACGTCAAGAACCAGGATGTGGTGGTTCTTGCGCAAGCCTCCATGGCCCATATGGCCGGTACGGTGGAACGCATCTGCGGATGTCCGGTCTTATCAAGTCCCGACTCGTGTATGCGGGAGATTGTATCCCTGCTTGGAGGAGAACAATGATCGATTCATTGGAACAATACATGCGGGTCGGCACTATCCATCATGTATCCTATCCGCAAACAACTCCTGATGAACATGAGAAACTTGTATCCTTGAAGAAGATCCTTTGCGATGAATTCTTCGATGTCGTTGAAGTCGGACATGTGGACGACAATTCAGTACGCCAAGAGATGATTTCGATGATCGGCACTGCCCATCTTGGGGGAGTGGCGTTTGGGGGACAAGGGATCACGCTCTCACGAAAATTGAATATCAACGATCTTGATATGGAACGTAGAATGCTCGCCGTGCAAGCACTGAAGGAAGGGATTGACGAGGCATACGAATTCGGAGCTTCCCATTTTGCTTTTCTCGCGGGTCGATATGCCGACGATACGATCGAGGAATCGTTTTCGGCCTTGGTGGAATCGGTTTCGGACCTCTGCGCCTATGCCGCGAAAAAAGGGAACATGATCGTTGAGATCGAGGTGTTCGATTACGATATCGAGAAATGCTCGTTGATCGGACCTGTGGATCGCGTTGTCCGTCTGGCCCGGGAAGTGACGAGTCGATATGCCAATTTCAAGGTGCAGATAGACAGCAGTCATATTCCCCTGTTGCACGAAACCTTGGACCAGAATATCCTCCCAGTGGTTTCCTACTTGAGCCATGTGCATATGGGCAATGCCGTCATGCTGGGGAAGGACCTGCCGGGATATGGTGACAACCATCCTCGTTTCGGGTATCCGAACAGCGAGAACGATACGCAGGAACTGGCGGATTATCTACGTATATTGTTGCAACTTGGATTTCTCAACAAACTGGAACGTCCAATGGTGAGCTTCGAGGTGAAGCCCCAGCCGGGAGAGGATCCCGATCTTGTATTGGCTAATGCGAAGCGGACGTTGAAACAAGCGTGGATGAAAGTAATCTGAGCTGACACGAACGCAGTCCATCTGTTCGATAGACCCAAGAAAAGCAAAGAGTAGGATGGTACAGATCACTAGGACTGGTGGGAAATGTGCGATGCGATCAGATCAAGACAGAGCTGTTTCTCACCATTTCTCAGATGCTGGACGATCAATCCATGTTGGTTGATGATCTCGGCCAATTCCTTGTCGGAGCGGTTTTGGGCAATTCGGAGCAATTGTACCCGGGAGTCCAGTCGTTCATACAACGTATACAGCGCCTTGTTGCCCGTACACTTGACCAACTCAAGGTGGAAAAGGCTGTCGCGGACAAACAATTCGGCACGATTTCCGATTCCCAGATAATATTGGCATTCGGCTGACAGCCTGGAAAGGATATCCACATGTTCTTCCAGGGAGCTAGTCGTGAGGGTTTCCACGGCGAGTTGCTCCAATGCGATCCGAACCTTGGCAATATCCTTTGCTTCCTTTGCATCTACTTTGTATACCATGGCATGGGTGCGTGGTTTGAGTACCACCAGACCATATTCGGCGAGTTTCCGTATGGCTTCCCTGATAGGTGTGCGGGATACACCGAATTCCTGTGCCAATTGCTCTTCAGGTATGGTCATTCCACCCTTGATCTCTCCAGACAAGATTTGTCTTTTGAGCAAATCGTATACCTTGTCGGCCAAACTGCTTTGAACGATTATCTTGGACACTTTCACCCCTTATGAGCATACAATTTCAGCAATGTCGTTTTACAGGATACCAATTCTCACAAATAATTGCAAATGAAAGGTGTCAATACCCCCCAGGGCAAGCCCTGGACCCAGGAGGCAAAGCCTCCTTTTTCGCCCCAAGGGGCGAGGTATAGATCCTTACGTTGCCTGCACTCGCTCGGGAGAGGGAGCATTCCATGGTCCCTCTCCTCTCGCTTCGTTTGCCAATCATTGCAGGGGAGGGTGCTGGAAAGCTCCGACCTGGTCCGATGGAATGGGTTACATCTGGTGGTTCACATGTTTCGTCATGAGCTCACGGCATGCCGGCATATCGTTGTTTTTCAGCGATTGAATGATTAAAAGGTGCTGGTGGATAATATTTCCCAGAAGCTCGTCAGAGAAGTTCTTTGAGATACGAAGCAATTGTATCCTGGAGTCCAGCCGTTCGTACATGCTGAACAAAGCTTCGTTTTCTGTGCATTTGACCAATTCCAAGTGGAACAGGCTGTCCTTCACGAACAATTCCGCACGGTTCCCAACCACCAGATTGTATTGGCAGTCGGCGGCGAGCCTGGACAATTCGTTGATGTGCTTGGTCACCATGGCCGGTGTCAACAGTTCTATGGCGAGCAATTCAAGTGCAAGGCGTACTTTTGCCGTATCATGGGCCTGTTTCTCGGTGAATTGGTACACCATTGCATGGCTTCTCGGTTTGAGCACCACCAGTCCGTATTCGGCCAACCGGCGGATAGCTTCACGTATCGGAGTCCTGGAGACACCGAATTGCTGGGCGAGATGTTCCTCCGGAATGACCATTCCACCTTTCAGTTCACCGCTGAGGATTTGGGCTTTGATAAGATTGTATACTTTATCCGCAAGGCTGTCTTGAACAATATATTGTGGCATCATGCACCTCTTGTATTCGTCATAATAGTATCTGAAGCCGAAAAGATTCCGGACTTGATGAAATGTCTTCCTTGCAGCCGCATACTAGTCTCTGACGTAGAATTATCGGACTTGGAGCGCTACGATACGATCGATTTGTCTTTCATCGGTTAGATTATACCATACTTTCGGCAACCGGCAGTAATCAGTTTCTCTACATTTCCATTTTGTATATAGTTACCTATTTGGGGTGCTGGATTCATGGAAACACCTCTATTTCATATTTAGTATACAAGAAAATTTGCTGTTTTATTCACGTGGTAGTTGGAGATTTCGGTTAAAAATGCCGAATGAAGTCAAATTTTGACTAAAAAATAGGCTATGACAGTAAAATTTCATGTAAATTTGGAATAATTACACGTTTTAGGGCTTTTTCTTGTGGGAGATTGCATGAAAAAAAAGATTGACAGCTGAAATTGTATACCATACACTAAGTTCTGCTCCTACCATACAGGGGCAGATCACATTTTGGAGGTACGCTATGAAAAAGAAGGTTTTGCTTCTTGCTCTTGTTGCTGTCATGTCCATTGGCATGGTTGCATCCGTTTTCGCCCAAGGTTCCCAGGAAGTCGCAGAGAAGACACTGGAAATCAAACTTGGTCATGTCTATGACCCGTCACACCCCTGGAACGCCGGTGCTGTAAAGGCATCTGAAGTTGCCAAGGAACTTTCCAACGGCCGCATCAATATCAATGTATATCCTGCTGGACAACTCGGAACCGAACCTGAACTGCTTGAACAGGTTCTGCTTGGTTCGTTGGATGCCAGCATCGCAGGTGCAGGTCAGGTCGGTACCCTGTACAGCCCGTTCAACGTACTTGAGATGCCGTACACATTCCGCAACAATGCACACGTTCTCCAATTCACCAAGAGTGATCTTGGAAAATCCCTGTTTGAAGGCTTCCGCAAGAAGTTTGGAGGACGTATAGTCGGTGCAAGCACCTATGGTATCCGCCAGATGACTTCAAGCAAGCTTGTCCGCACTCCCGCAGACTTGGCCGGCTTCAAACTTCGTGTACCTGAACAGACAGTGACCATGGCATATGCCAAGGCAATGGGTGCGAACCCGACCCCGATCGCTTTCTCTGAAGTCTACATGGCACTCCAACAGGGTGTTGTCGATGGTCAGGAAAACCCGTTGTCGGTTATCAACGCCCAGAAGTTCTACGAAGTCCAGAAGTATGTCATTCTCACCAGCCACGTTACGAACGCTACATTCTTCGTCATGAACGATGCATTGTTCAGTTCGTTGAGTGCTGCCGACCAGGAAATCCTGACCAAGGCTTTCGCGGCGGCATCCCAGTTGATCGTCGACATCTTGGATTCTGGCGACAATGATCTGAAGAAGAAATTCACCGATGCCGGTGTTGAAGTCATTACTCCGGATATCGAAGCCTTCCGCAAGGCGACTGCTTCGATGCCTAAGGACTTCAGCTACTGGTGGGCCGATGAATTCGGTGCCGATTTCCACACAAAGATTCAGAATTTGAAGTAATCGACCTGTATATGTCCTGAACGGGAACTGTCGTGGAGTAACAATCTGCGGCAGTTCCTTTGCTGTTGGGACAATGAATTCGAGAAATAGATCAGAGAGGGAACATAATGAAGGCTTTTGCCATCGAGAAGAAGGAACAATGTACTTTCACGACGATAGACCATACTGCCCCCAAGGAAGGGGAAATTGTTGTCGCAGTCAAAGTGCTGGGGTTGTGTGGAAGTGATTTGAAGACATATCAAGGCCACAACCCTATGGTTGAGTACCCCATTATTCCTGGGCACGAAATCGCATGTGAAGTGGTGGAAGTCGGCCCAGGGGTCCCCGCAGGTATCTCCGTGGGGTCGCGTGGTACGGTCATGCCCTACACCAGGTGCGGGATCTGTCCCGCATGCAAAAGTGGCCGGTTCAACACGTGTTCGACCAATCGTACGATGGGAGTCGCCCGACCAGGTGCTGCCAGACCCTTCATGACTGTGCACCACGATGACTTTATACCCTGTGATGGCATGGACTATTCCGATATTGCGCTCGTGGAACCCTTGAGTGTCGGTCGACACGCCGCGAACCGGGTCCCTTCCGTCGACGGCAAGCTTGTGCTGTTGTATGGTCTTGGGATAATCGGTGTCGGTATACTCATCGAATTGAAACGACTTGGTGCGAAAGTGATTGTCGCTGATGTGGCTAAAGACAAACTAGCCCTTGCGCTCCGTCTTGGAGCCGATTATGCTTTGGATATCAAGGATGCTGAATTCGATTCGACTATTGATCGGCTCAGTGGGGGAATGGGGCTGGATATCGTGTTCGATGCGGTCGGTTCCGCAAAAATCGTCGAAGCGGCCCTCGCAAAGACAGCGGTTGCCGCAACCATTGTTTTCGTCGGATACCATACGGATACCATACCGTTCAACACAAAGCCGATTGTAAGCAAGGAGTTGAGTGTCTACGGATCGAGGAATGCCTTGAAAGCAGATTTCGAGGGTTCTCGCGACAACCTTCGATCGAACCCGGCCCTGAAGGACCTGCTGGTCACCAACCGCTTCGCCTTTTCCGAATTGACCGAGGCTTTCCGGTATTGGGTTGATAACCGTGGAAGTGTCATGAAGATACTTGTCGATATGCCAGAAGGGGAGAGGAAATGATAAAAAGACTGTATGATTTTATTGAAGAGTACGTGCCGATTGCGGTCTTCCTGATTATTTGTGTGGTAATGCTGTTCCAAGTGTTCATGCGATCGATATTCGGTATCTCGTTCGCCTGGAGTGTCGAGGTTTCCCAGTACCTCAATGTCTGGATCAGCTTTATCGGCATCGGCTTCCTTCGTAAGATGAACGCGCATATCAAGATCGAGATGTTCTTCGATTATATCAATGTCCGTGTCGGCAAGAAGACCCAGGTGGCACTGTTCGTAGTCAAGAAGATTCTGAATATCGTGTTCATGGTGATGCTCATATGGTTTGGTCTGCAGCTCGCGATCAGATCCTGGAATTTCAGATCGCCCGGGTTGCAGATCCGACAGACTTGGCTGTATGTCTGTGTCCCTCTCGGAGCGGCCGGATATCTATACAGGGAAATACAGAGTATCTACCATGTGATCATCAAACATGAAGGGGGAGCCCAATGATTATTGTAATGACGTTGTTGCTGTTTGTTCTACTCGCGCTTGGACTTCCCGTTGCAGTAGCGGTTGGAATTCCTTCGTTCATGTATGTATTGAACAATCCGGGATTCGTGAACTTCGTGGCGATCCAACGGATGATCGCGGGAATCAACACCTATAGCCTATTGGCAGTGCCGTTCTTCATCCTGGCTGCGAATTTGATGAACTCGGGTGGAATCACCACGAGGATTTTCGATTCCTGCCGCATAGGCATGGGCCGGGTGAAGGGTGGATTGGCCTATGTGAATATCATCGCCAGTGTCATCTTCGCCGGAATGTCCGGTGCCGCCATCGCCGATGCCGGCGGTCTTGGATCGATCGAGATCAAGGCGATGCGCGAAGCGGGGTACGACGACAGGATGACCATCGGTGTCACAGCCGCTTCCTCGTTGATCGGCCCCATCATACCGCCCAGCATGCCCATGGTCGTCTACGGTGTTATCGCATCGACTTCGATCGGCCGACTGTTCGCTGCCGGTGTTGTTCCCGGTTTTCTCATGGCTGCCGCGCTTGCCATCATGGTCCTGGCTCTTCATGACCGTTGGGCTTGCCCCCGTGGGACCCGGACCACCTTACTGGAAAAATTCAATGCCTCCAGGAAAGCCTTCCTCTCGTTGATGACTCCTGTGATCATTCTTGGTGGAATCTTCACCGGTTATTTTACCCCGACTGAAGCTGCGGCGGTTGCTTGTCTCTATGCATTGCTGCTGGGAATCTTCTATAAGGATATCGATCGGAAGAGCTTCATGAAGGCTGTGAGGGAATCCATGGTCACTTCCGTGCAGGTTTTGATCATTGTCGCCTCCGCGGCCTTGTTCTCCAATATCTTGGCACGGGAACAGATTCCACAGAAGCTCATGATCGTAGTCCAGCAGTCCAACATGTCTCCTTGGATGATAATCCTGTTGATCAACGTACTCCTGTTGATAGTCGGACTCTTTATGGAAACGATCGCATCGATCAACCTGCTGGTGCCGGTCCTGTTGCCGATTGTCGTCTCCTTGGGAATGGATCCGGTCCAGTTTGGAATTGTCATCATATTGAACCTGGTGATCGGGACGCTCACACCTCCCTTCGGTACGGTACTCTTCGTATTGAGCGGAGTCGCTGAAGTTTCGGTTGAGAAGGTGGCCAGGACAGTCATGATCTTCCTTCCGCCCCTGTTGCTGGTCCTTGCTCTTGTCAATATATTCCCGCAACTCTCGCTCGCCTTGCCAAACATGTTCTTCGGAATACAATAGTCTGTACCGGCTTGAATCCACTTGCCCCTGCAATCGTAGGGGCAAGTGCATGTTTCCTTGTTCCCGATACGTATCCCCGACCAGGGAAGAACACATTGCATATTCTTTGTATACAATATATCCATTGCATAGAGTAATTCATTGATTTTGTTCGAATAAAGTACTGTTTTTTAGGAAAATGATGTGCTGTATGGCACGTTTCCAATTGATGGATAAAGCAGCGTCCGATTGTGTTGTTGTATCTATAAATAATTATAGGAAAACAAATAAGTAGTATTCCCCAATAAAATGTGAAACTAATGAAAATAAAGATTGACAGGTGGGGAATAGATGTTAAGATATAGTATACTATATACAAAGGAGCGTATATGAAACGTTTATTAGTAGCGATTCTGATTGTGTGCATGGCCAGTGCTATGGTGTTTGCACAGGGTGGGGAAGAGAAGCCGGCACAGAAGGTTTCGATGAATATCCAGCACAACTTGCCACAGACCGAAACCTGGCAGGTGGGCTTCGAGTTCATCCGAGCCGAGATGATGAAGAGATACCCCGAGCAGATCGATTCGAAGATCTATCCCAACGGGCAGTTGGCAAACAACAACTGGGCGACAATTTTCGAACAAACCCAGGAAAATGTTATCCAGATGGCTTGTGAATCACAGGTTACCCTCGCCAGCCTTGTTCCTGAATTGTTCGCGTTGAGCACACCGTTCATGTTCGAGGACATGGAACATGTGTTGCGGTTCATGGCTGAAAAGCCCTCGTTTGTCGACGACTGGTTCGCCAAGCTCGAGACAAAGAACCTCAAGGTCATCTCCTACTGGCCACGTGCTCCCCGCCAGCTGTTGAACTCCGTTCGCCCGATCATCGTGCCGAAAGATATCGAAGGTATGCGTTTCAGAGTTCCCGCAATGGATCTGTTCGTAACGACTTTCCAGGCCATGAAGGCGAATCCGGTTCCCCTTCCGTCAGGCGAAATCTACACTGCAATGCAGCTCGGAACAGTTTCCGGTGAAGACAATGCCCTTTCCACACAGTACTCGACCCGTACCTACGAGCAGGGCAAGTACATCAACGTTTGGAACTACATGGGTGATGGTGTCTTGGTTGTGGTCAACAAGGATTGGTTCGACGGATTGTCAGCCGACTTCCAGAAAGACCTCCTCGAAGTTGCTGCGGCATCCACTGAAGTCGTGTTGAAGAGCACGATCGAACGGGAAAAGATCGCACGCGATGCAATGGGAAAGGCTGGAATTCAGTTCACAGATTTCACTGCTGAAATGAAAGAGCCCTGGAGAGACCTCATGGGTCCTGCATATGACGCTATCAAGAAGACTATTGGTGAAGCTGCCTGGAACGAATTGGTCAAGGTCGCCGATGCAACCAGATAATGGTTTTGTAATCTGAAAAGAAGTTTTCAGGATGCTCCGTTCCAACGGGGCATCCTTTTGCCATGATTGGTAAAAAAGGTGTGCAGGAATGGAAAAAAAAACATTGGGTTTCAAGTATTTTCTTAAAAATCCCGAATATGCGATAGCATCAGCGTTTTTAGGGATAATTCTGATTTCATCCCTCATGCAGGTGCTGAACCGGCTGATCCCCGGCATGAAGGCTCCCTGGACATTGGAATTGATCACCTATGTGTTCGGTGGCCTCATTTGGATCGGGATTGCCCTCGCGATACACGATGATTCCCATGTTGGAATACGCAGTGTATATCAAAAGTTTCCGAAGAAAGCCAGGAAGGTGCTCAAGGTGATCCATCTGGTTCTGTTCGGAATCATGATCTGCATTTTCGGGTATCTGGGATTGATGGCTTTGATGAGCTACGCACGTCGTGGCCAGACTACACCGGCCTTGCATGCTCCCGTGTGGTTGATGCGTTCTCCTATCGTGATCGGGGCAGTGATATCCATCTACCGATTGATTGAAAGGATAGTAATGGTCTTTAGGAATAAGGACCCCGAATTCATATATGATATCCCTGTTGGACTTGAAGACCTTGGGATCGAAGAATTGATCCGGGAAGGATTCATCAAAGAAGGAGACGTGAAATGATACCGGTAATGAGTTTGACAGTATTTGGTCTAGCTGTGTTTCTACTTCTCCTTGGAACTCCCGTGTTCGTATCGATCGGTCTGGCGAGTGTCATGACCATTATCATACATAATCCGGTTCCACTGATTTCGATTCCCCAACTCATGTTCTCCGGCACGGAGTCCTATGTGCTTGTCGCAATTCCTTTGTTCGTGCTCTCGGGTGTGTTGATGGAATCGACCGGTGTGGCCAAGAAACTCATCGACTTTGCGAAGGCTGGAGTCGGTTGGGCACGGGGTGGCCTTGGTGGTGCGAACGTAGTCGCCAGTTTCATTTTCGGTGGCATGTCAGGTTCCTCGGTTGCCGATACGGTGGCTTTGGGAACGATCCTGATCCCCGAAATGGAGGCCGACGGTTATGACAAGGGGTATTCGGCCGCGATTACCGCGTTGTCCTCGACCCTCGCGGTTATCGTTCCTCCCAGTATCCTTATGGTCATTATCGGCGCTGTCTCCGAACTGTCCGTCTCGTGGCTGCTTATCGGCGGTTTGGGGCCAGGCGTATTGTTGACGGTTTCCATGATGATCCAGAACTATTTCATCTGCCGCAAACACAATTACGGTTCGGTGAAAAAATTCTCTTTCCGAGCCCTATGGGATGCCTTCCGGGTAGGGATTTGGGCTTTGGGTGCTCCGGTGATCATTATGCTTGGTATCATGACCGGTTTCGTCACTCCCACCGAATCGGGCGGTCTCGCGGTTGTCTATACGATCGTCATCTCATTGTTCTTCTACAAATCCTTGAAGAAGGGTGTTATCTACAAATCACTGATCTCTGCAGCCCGGTTGACCGCCGCGGTCGTCGCAATCATCGGATCTTCGTCGATTTTCACCTTTATCCTCACCTTCGAAGGTCTTCCCCAGATAGTGGCGGGTTTCCTGTTGGGAATCACCAACAACCAGCTTGCGATATTCCTTATGATCAACGTCTTCTTGTTGATCATGGGCATGTTCCTGGATGCGGGGGTAGCGATCATAGTCATGGCACCGATCCTGTTCCCGGTTGCGGCCGCTGTCGGAATCCATCCGATCCATTTTGCTGTCGTATTCGTGTTGAACCTTGCGATCGGTATGGTGACCCCGCCGTTCGGGGTGTGTCTGTTCAGTACCTGCAATGTCGCGAAGATGGAGATGGGACAGCTGATCAGATCGGCTTTACCCCTGTATTTGTCGATGTTGGCGGTCTTGTTGCTTACCACACTGGTTCCTGGAATCGTATTGTGGATACCTACGTTGACTCTCGGTTGATCAAAGTTACGTAATTATAGGAGATAGAAAGATGAAAGGATTGGTGAAGTTCGACAAGGGCCCGGGTAATATGGAAATCCGCGAAATTGCGGAACCGGTAGTACAGCCTGGACTGGTCAAGATCGAAGTCAAGGCCGCAGGTATCTGCGGATCCGACATCCATATCTTGCATAGCGATATCGCGATTCCCGTACGGCCACCTGTGGTGACGGGACATGAATTTTCCGGTGTGGTCACCGCTGTAGGTGAAGGTGTCACGACCTGCAAGGTCGGAGATCGGGTCACCAGCGAGACCGCATATGCCTATTGCGGCAAATGCCACAATTGCAAGACTGGCCGGTACAACCTCTGTGATGAACGGAGGACTTTGGGCTATTGGTTCAACGGTGCGTTCGCCAAATATACTGTGGTCCCTGAGGACCGCATCCACCTGTTGACCGACTCCATTTCTTTTGAGGAGGCGGCACTTCTCGAGCCGGCGGCTTGTGTGACACATGCAGTCATGGATCTAGCCACTATCCAAGCTGGCGATGTGGTACTCGTCTCCGGTCCTGGAGCAGTCGGACTTATCGCCATGCAGGTTGCAAAGGCCCACGGGGCATTCGTGATTGTCTCGGGAACCAGTGTGGACGCGGACCGGCTTGCATTCGCGAAAAAACTCGGTGCCGACAGGATTGTCGATGTCACCAAGGAAGATGTGCTTGCCATTGTGAAATCGCTCACCCACATGGGTCGCGGCGCCGATGTGGTACTCGAGTGTTCCGGTTCGGGTCGCGCAACCGCAACGGGTATCGAAGCGGTCCGTAAGCAGGGACAATTCGTCCAGATCGGGCTCGCCGGCAAGCCGTTCGAATTGAATTTCGACAGGATCTGTTACAAGGAGATCAAAGTTACTGGATCCCTTGGCTCGGTATGGACAGCCTGGAACAATGCGATCAAGCTTGTCGAGGCAAAGAAACTCAATCTCAAGGATTTGGTGAGCCACACCTTCTCGTTGGACGAGTGGGAAAAGGGTTTCGATGTGTTCGAGAAGAAGGAAGGGCTGAAAGTGCTCTTCAAACCTGAATAAACGAGATAAGGATATACACATGGAAAGCTTGAAAGGAATGGCGGCGATTGTTACCGGATCGGCACAGGGAATGGGCAAAGGCATTGCTATGGTACTTGCCCAACGTGGTGTCGATGTCGCGATCTGTGATGTCAAACAAGACGTCCTGGAAGCAACCGCTAAGGAAATTCGCGAAGCTACCGGAAAAAAAGTCATTACCGGAGCATTCGATATCACCGACGAGTCCGCTGTGAAGAAGTTTGTCGGTGAAGTTGAATCAGGTTTCGGTAAGATCGACATTTTGGTCAACAACGCGGGCATCCACCCGTTGAAACCAATCGAAGAAATCGAAAGCAAGGAATGGGACCTGGTATTTGCTGTCAATGTGAAGGCATCGTACTACTTCTGCAAGGCAATTCTTCCCGGAATGCGCAGTCGGAAATTCGGCAGGATCATCAGTATCTCCAGCGAAGCGGGAAAGAACGGTGGAACTGTCGCAGCACTCCATTACGCCGCATCCAAGGGAGCTGTGCTCGCATTCGTGCGGAATCTTGCCCAACAGGTCGGTGCCGATGGTATTACGGTCAATGCGATTGCTCCAGGAAGGATCGCGACCGCCATGTCGAGCGCCGTCAGTCCCGAGGAGAACCAGAAATTCATCAACAACAGCATCACAAAGAGTCTCGGGAAGCCCGAAGATGTCGCCTATGCCGTTTGTTATCTCGCAAGCAAGGAAGCAGCATTCGTAACCGCTGAGACTATGATGGTCAACGGCGGAACACTACGCGACTGATCGTATATCGGCATAAGGAGCAAAAGACAATGCATACAGGAAAGTCGGTCGGCATTCAGATGACACTTCCCATCGGATATGAATCCGATGCGGAGTTTATTGAAAGAATGGAAGCATTGCGGGAAACCGGATGCGACCATGTCGAATTGAATATCGCATATCCCGAAGAGGTTGATCCTTCACGGATCCAAGGGTTCCTGGGAAATTTTGGATTGCGATGCACCAACTATGCGACTGGTGGACTGTATCCAGGGAAGAAGACTTCGTTGTCACACTTCGATGAAAAGGTGCGCAACGAATCGATAGCATCCATCAAGAAGGTGATACGCTATTGCTCCGAGGCCGGTTTCACCGGACTCATCCTGGGATTCGCCCAGGGAAACGACACCGCGGACAGGACTCTGGCCAGGACATTGTTTGCCGACTCGTTGTCCCAATTGGTGCCGGTTGCCCAGGATGCCGGTGTTGTTATCGTAGTCGAAGCCTTGAACAGGTTTATCTCGAACGTCTGTAATCTCATTGAGGATACTGTTGAGATGGTATCGCCGTATCCGCGCAAGGCAGTAGCTGTGTTGCCGGATACCTACCATATGAATATCGAAGAGGTGGATATGGCCTTGCCCTTGATCAAGCATGCATCCTGGTTCAATTCCATCCACTTTTCCGAAAACAATCGCTATTTTCCCGGTTTGGGTGCGGTCGATTTCCAGCAGGTCTACCGTGCACTCGAATCGGTGGGTTTTACCGGAACCTTGACAATCGAAGGAAATGTAAAGCATTCCTTCATTCCTGAATTACGGGGAAGTGTCGGGCTTATCAAGTTGTTGGAAATGAACGAAAACCTGTATGCAGGACGTGCATAACAGCGTTGAATAGGAGAATAGATCATGGATTTACAATTGAAGGGAAAGGTTGCCATTATCACTGGTGGTGCTGATGGAATCGGTTTTTGTGCGGCACAGCTGCTAGCTGCAGAAGGCGCGATCGTTGTGTTGGCGGATATCCAGGAAGAACGGGCAACCCAAGCATCGGCTGATCTGAATGCGACAGGAGCACAATCCGTCGCAGTGGGTGTGGATGTCCATGACGAGGCGTCGGTCAAACACATGGTGGACACAGTCGTCGAGCGTTTTGGAAAAGTCGATATCCTGGTGAACAATGCAGGAATCGGGTATTTCAAAACGATGGACGAGGAGACGATGGACGAGTGGCACAAGGTCCTCGATATCAACCTCACCGGAGTGCATCTCTGTACCAGGGAAGTATTCAAGTATATGAAGGCCCAGAACAGTGGCCGTATCGTTTCCGTCGCCTCCCTTGGAGGTCAGATCGGTGGCATGAAGGTTACTCCCGGATATGTCGCATCGAAGGCAGGTGTCGTGGGCCTCACAAAATCCTATGCCCGCAATGGAGCGAAATATGGAATCACAGCCAACGCTGTAGCTCCTGGTCCTACCGAAACGAATATGGCGAAAGGTCGATATTCGGCCGATACCACGATGCTCGGTAGACTTGCGGAGCCCATGGATGTCGCCAAAGTGATTCTGTTCTTGTCTTCCACGCTTGCAGATTATCTGACTGGTGTGACTGTGGATGTGAATGGTGGAGCATTGATGCGCTGATTGTGCGCTAGGGGGAAGATATCCATGAGTACTACATTTAGGGACAGTTCCTGGGATCGCGATGGCGTCATAGCAGGTATACTCGATCCTGTCCGGATTCCCCGGATGGCACGGGTCAGGCAGTTGTTCGATGACACGCGGGTAGATGATATTCCGAAGGCTATAGAAGAACAGTTCAATAAACCTGAGATTGCCAAGACGATCAAGCAGGATGCCTCGATCGCGATTACCGCAGGAAGCAGGGGTATCGCGAATATCCCTGTTATCATCCGAGAGGTAGTCAGGAACGTGAAGCGTCTGGGCGGGAAACCGTTCGTCATTCCGGCCATGGGTAGCCATGGCGGAGCGACTGCGGCCGGTCAGAAGGAAATGTTGGAAGGCCTGGGTGTCACCGAGGAATTTGTCGGGGCTCCCATACGTTCCACAATGGAAACTGTCCAGATCGGCGTCAATGCCGACAACAAGCCGGTGTTGATCGATGCCTATGCAGCCGCATCCGATGGTATCATTGTCGTCGGTCGGGTGAAGCCCCATACGGCATTCCGCGGAGATTATGAAAGCGGACTGTACAAGATGATGGCGATCGGATTGGGAAAACAGAAGGGCGCTGAAGTCTGTCATGCGGAGGGATTCGGACGCATGGCCCATAATGTCGTGGCATTCGGCAACACGATCCTGAACAATGCCCCGATCCTGTTCGGTTTGGCGATTCTCGAGAATGCGTTCGACGATACGGCGATTATCGAGGCGGTAGCACGCGAAGCGATCCCGACCCGGGAGCCCGAGCTGTTGGACAAGGCCCGGAAGCTCATGCCGGCGATCGGTATACAGGATATCGATATCCTCGTCGTCGACAAGATAGGCAAGAATTACAGTGGCGATGGCATGGATCCGAATATCACCGCGACCTACTGTACTCCATATGCCTCTGGCGGACCGGTCGTACAGCGGTATGTGGTACTCGATTTGAGTGATGAAACCCACGGCAATGCCATGGGAGCAGGTATGGCTGAGATTGGAACGAAGCGGATGTTCGATAAGATCGATTTCGATGCCGCCTACCCGAATGCGCTGACCTGCACGGTCCTCATCGGAGCGAAGATTCCGGTGATCATGAAGAACGACAAGACTGCCATACAGGCGGCGATCTTCACGTGTGTCGATATCGACAAGGACAATCCTCGGATCGTACGGATAGCGAATACCTCCCATATCGAGACGATTATCGTTTCGGAGGCATTGGCAGACGAAGTTGCGGCAAATCCCGGTCTTGAACTGTTGGAGCCGTTCGGCGAAGTCGAATTCGATCTTGAAGGAAATTTGAATATCTAGGGGAGTAGGGAATGAGTACTAGCTTGAACGTACATGAACGGGTAGTGGGTGGCATAAGAAAAGAGCGTGAAGCGCTTTCGACATATGGTGTGTCAGAAATCATCGGACTGATCGAGTCTGGAAAAGTCGCACGGGCGGTAGGCCATGCATTCTATTTTTCCCCACCCGATCTACTGAAGGAAGTATCGGCACAGGTTGCCGATGTTCTGCAAGGTCGGAAAGAAATCGCCGATACCCAGTACATGGAATATGTGGTGTATGCGGTGTCGATGGCAGTCGGTTTGGACAGCGCCCAGATCAAATGGCGCCTGATCGACCTGTTGTCGAAAGCGGAGATCGCCCGACTTGCCTCACTGTATCGGGATCTTGTCGCAGGCGTGAAGAACAACTCTGTTGCAGTCGACAACTACCTCGCGGTACTTGCCCAGGAAGTCCATGACCGCTATGTCACCGAAGCCCGATCGAAGGAAGATGCGGTCGCAGCGAAAGAAAAAGTCCTCGCGGGAACTTTGGCCGATTATGTCGATATGATGATCGAAGATGTCCACAACTCGAATCTCTATGCATACGCGATGGGACTTGATTCGGTGATCGATACGGAAACGGTTTGGGGCAATGATTTTGGAGCTTTCCTCCAGTTTGCCCTCTGGTGCGGCGCTTCCTTCCAGACAACCAATCCGCCTCTGGTTAAAATGGCATGGGACTTGGATCCCTCCCTTTGGACGAAGCGTGTCGCCGCAGTGTATGCGTCCCTCGACCTTTCGGCGATCGATGCCGGGCAGATGACGGACGATGAGAAGAAGGTGGCGATCCTCACGTATTCGATCGTCGAATACAGTTGCCAATTTGTCAGGGACCTGTACCTGTTCTCCGAAGGTGCGTTGGGCTTTGTCTGTTATCAGGTCAATCCGAACCATCATGGGAATACACAGAAGATGGTCGATGAAGTCTCATTCGTGCATGCGGTTATGGGCCAACGGCTTGGAAACGGATACGAACCGAATATCTCCTTCAAGATTCCGGGAACCAATGCCGCGCTGCTTGCCGCCAAGGCGATCGGCAAGATCGGCATTTCGTTGACCATCACCCTTTCGTTCGGTGTCTTCCAGGCTATGGAATTCGGCAAGGTCTTTGCCGACAGCACAGCAGCGGTCAACTCTGTCGTTATCATGAACGGCCGCCTGGCTTTCCCTGTACGCGACCAGTTGCTTGCCGAACACCCCGACAAGAAGGATCAGTATGTCGAATCTGCAAAGTGGGTGGGCGTCGATGTCACCAGACATCTGTACGCCGGACTCTACTCGGGTGTCGAATCCGGCGGTTTGGGTCTTGATCCGAAACGTGTGCGGATCATGAACGCATCGTTGCGCATCTATGGACTTGAGATTCCCGATGTCATGGAAATCTGGGGCTCCCCCAGTATCACGATTTTCCCCAACGTACGACATTCCCTCGATTTGAAGGCACGGGATTTCGATTGCGATGCTGTCCGTCGGCCAATCGAAAAATCGGTTCGGGATGCGAATGCCGACAGCGAGATTTTCAGGCAATCATGGTATTTCGATGGCGACGACATGGCATATGCCCCTGCATCGCAATTGGTCTTGGCGGATACCGAACCCGAGGTCATAACCACTTGGGTTCCGATTGCGGAGACATTGAGCCAGTTCTTGGGGTCGTATGCGAGTACCAAAGAACTGATCGGTTTTATGAGCTAAAGGAAGAGAGGAACATATCATGGCAACATATTCATTTGGAAAACTACAGATCGATCCGGCCACCAACCCTTCGGTTTTGGACACGGGCACATGGGATGCCGAGAAGATCGCATCGCTTTGCAAGAAGCTTCCGACCTCGTTTTATGAAGAGATAGTCCAACGGTCGAATGGAAGGCAGACAGATCCGAATCCGGTGGCACAGGAAATCGCCTGCCACACTGCAAGTGTGGCCCTGCACGGTGGGGCGGTCTATGGGATGCTCGAATTCGCCGACAAGCAGACGGCTTTTGTGATGATCGGATCCGAAGTGCAGGATATCCTCGACCAGGCACTCCTCACCACAAACGGTCCGGACAACAAGAAAGTGGTCATTTACCCCACCACTGCACGAAACCTGCACGCCTATACCCGTCGTATCAATATCCGCAAGGGTCCAAGGGCGTTGGGCGCGATTCCACGACTGGGTATTGGAGTCAGACATTCGCAAACCGTCTGGCCCGGGATTATGAGCGCCATGTACAAGGGTGACTTCTCCGCGAACAGCATCCAGAATTCGGTCCGTGAACTTCATCTGCTCGATACGCTTGTCTCGGGGACTCCTTCCAGGGTGAACCATTTGTTCAGCTTTGGACCGGTCAAGGAAGGTCATACCGGAAGCACGTTCGAGGGTTTGTATACCCAGGGTGTCCTTGAAGCGATCAAGTTTCCTGAATTCCTCCGCTATGGAGCCGATGCCGACCACCTGCAGGTGAAGCGTGGTAGCGAAGGTATCGAACGGACCAAGAAGTTCATCGATGCCGCACGCTATTATTCCTTCTATACCTTGGATGTCTCCGACATTCTCGATTACGCTTCACTCACCACATTCTCCAGCAAGCAATCTGTGGAGTACTTGGAAAGTTGTATTCCGAACCAGGCCTTGCGTTCCGATGTCCTGTGGTACCACAAGAAGAAGAAGAGTCTTGGGAAACAGTACCTCCAATTGGATGAGGGCCAAATCGGGCGTTTTGTCGGGAAATACTGGCATGCACTCGATGCGATAGAGAAGTTGTACCAATATATCGATACGTTGAAGGACGGGGAGGCGTACGACCTCGAATTGAGCATCGATGAGAATCCTCCTCATGTGAAGACCTTCGATACGATCACCACACCTGCCGAATTGTTGTTCCTTGTCGATGAGATCCGTAGGCGTGGTTTGCCGATCACCCACCTGGCTCCGAACTTTGGAGTCGAGAAGGGTGTCGATTACCGGGGCGCCGACGGGCTTGGCATGTTCGAGCAGCGGGTAGGGACTCTGCACAAGATCGCCTCGGAGCACAACATGATGCTCGATTGCCACTCGGGTGACGATTTGAGCCGGGAGACCAGACGGTTGTTCAAGCGGGCTACCCGTGGGAACATCCACTTCAAGATTTCTCCATCCCTGCAATCGCTGGTAGGTGAGGTCGTGGAAAAGGTCGAGCCGGAATTCTTCCGTTTCTGGTGGAAAGACACGCTTAGACACACCAAGGAATTGGCACAGATGGGAGTTCCCTTCGCAATCCATTCGTTGAATCTGGTGAAGTGGGCGGGAGAGATGGACAAGCCGTCGTCGAAGCACCTGTTCTTCAAGGAATTCTGTTACGCGACCTTGGGCGAGCGTGACGAACTCGGGCAATTTGTCAACCGCGACAAATTCTACTCGTTCTCATCCGATTTCAAAACCGAAATGGATGCAGTCATGGAGGAGCGGATCCTCGAGGTTGCGGGAGATTTGTTCGAACCTAAGATTTCACTGTAGTCCTGCATGTCCATCGACCGGAGCACCGGTCGATGGACTGCAGTACGATATACTCTTGAAGGATTTCTTGAAAATGGCATATGATTGCAGGGTAAAACAATACGAGTGCTTATGAGGTAGGGGACATACTATGATAGCGACCAAGCGGACTCAGAAGTCATCGATACTCTTGCGACAATACTTGTGCGATGAAGTGACGCGCATCATCAAGTTGAGGATATTCAACCTTGAGTATCCACGTGGTAGCCGGTTGTTGGTCGAATCGTTGGCCCAAGACTTGAAAGTGAGTATGACGCCTGTGCGTGAAGGCTTGAAAAGTCTCGTTGCCGAAGGTCTCATCGTATATGACGGTAAAAGTTATTCCGTATTCAATCCTACCGAGAAGGAAATAGCCGATATCTTCAATATCCGGAGGATGCTTGAAAGGCTCTCCGCATCATTGGCGGCTCGGCATATGGATGAAACGGACTTGACCTACCTGTTCGGCATGTATAGGCGCGACGATGTCCACCGGTATATGAGCGAACAGTCCGAATTGATCAATGTGGATAAGATATTCCATGCGAAGATCCTCGAGGGTGCGGACAATCCGCGCTTGGCGAACATGCTCGAATCGGTGGAGGAACAATGCTGGCTGATCAGGGCCTGGTGTTACGCCCAGGTGTTTCCCAAATGGTATGTGGAACGGACGATCGAAGAACATCTGGGCATATTGAATGCCATCAAGGCCAGGGATGAGAAGTCGGCCGGGGCTGCTATGGAGCAACATATAGCCAATGGTGAGGAGCGGACGTGGGAAGCCCTGAGAAATAGCGCCATGCTCTTTCCCGCAGTGTAATAGAAGTTTTAAGAAAAGTGTACAAGACATGGTTCAGGTGGGCGTTTTACTTTGACATATTGTATACTGTATAATAATATGATCGGGTGTGGCAGGTTCTTTTGGGCAAGGCGCAGATCGTCTTGGTTCCGATGGAAAAGCCGTTGAAGGAGGCTCGGATGGCTGAAAAGAAGATCGTGCGTTCAATGAATGATCTCGTGTTGGGTGTCTTATCGATAGTACTTGGCATCTATTTGTTGACTAGTAAGAATATAGTAAAAAATGACGTTGCGACTGGAGCCGGTGGTCCGTTTGCTCAGGCAGGAACGTATGTTGATTTGCTTGCGGGTATACTCCTCGTCTTGGCAGTGGTGCTCGTCGTCAAATCATTCAATTTCAAAAAATCGGACAATGTAACGGGATTTACGTTCCTTTGGAACAAGGAAATTGTGATTACAGCAATTTCCTTGATATTGTATACAATTTTATTGCCTATCATTGGCTTCACGATAACCACATTGGCTCTCCTGTTACTGCTGGTCTCGGTGTTTTCCGCCAAGGAAATCACACGGGGAGAACGGAAGTTGACGAAAGCGGAGAAGAAGAAGGTGCTCTTGCTTGCGGTTGTCTTCTCCTTGGTGATGCTGCTGGTGATCTATGTGGTCTTTTCAGTTTTGTTGAAAGTGACACTGCCTTAGTCGGTGCCATGAAAAAATACATCTTGGAGGATTTCTCATGAAGAAATTACTGTTCGCTGTACTGTTGGTGGCCCTTGCACTCCCAGTATTCGCAGCTGGCCAGGCCGAAACAGCCACTGTCCAGTACCCGAAGGAACCTGTTCAGGTTATCATTCCGTATGCACCCGGTGGTGGTTCGGATATCCTTACCCGTGCTATCATGAAGTATATTGAGATGCCCCAGCCTCTGGTTGCAATCAATATCGATGGAGCCGCCGGTATGATCGGAGCCATGCAGGCTTACCATGCACCGAACAAGGGTTACAACATCTTGGCCCACAACCCCATGGACGTTGTTTCCTATTCCATGAGCGGACAGACCGAGATCGAGCTGTGGGATGAACTGGAAACCATTTGTTTTGTCGTCGACGACTTCAATGTTGTCTCAACGAACAAGCAGAGCGGTTGGAAAAGCTTGGAAGAGGTTGTTGCCTATGCCAAAGCCAATCCTGGCAAGATCAAGTGGGGTATGTCCGGTTCGCAGACCGTGAATGCCGCCGACACCGTCCGCGTTGTCGAGGCTCTTGGTTTGACTGACTATGTCACACTCGTTCCTTACGATGGTGGTGCGGCTTCGAAGACTGCCTTGATGGGTAACCATATCCAGGTCGAGACAAACTCGAGTGCCGATATCCGGACCTCGGTTGCCTCGGGCGATACTATCCCCCTCATGGTGATCAGCTCCTATCGTGCGAAAGCACTTCCTGAAGTGCCGACCACACTCGAAAAGGGTATCGATGTCACCACCAGCAAGCCACGGGGCTATTATGCACCTCCGGGAACACCGAAGGAAGCGATCGACTTCTTGGCCGCAGCGATGAAGAAGGTCGTGGACAATCCCGAATTCGTGAAGACCGTTGCCGGTCTTGGATTGGAAGCGAATTTTGTCGATGGCCAGACTGGTCATGACATGGTCGCGAAGTGGGTTGAAGAGTTGAAGCCCGTATTCGAGAAGCTTTCCGCCGGAAACAAATAACCTATTGTCTTATACACTCCACAGGGATATTTCCCTGTGGGGTGCTTATGTATACAAGTACCTGGTTCTCAAACAGGTCCTGACGAATTAGAATGACCAGTGGTTCGAATCAACATGATCTTGGGACTGGGCTTGGGGTACATGGTACCACATGGCCTAAGAAAACAAGGATTGGGTTGTTGCAGACCACAAGGAGAGGGTGACTACCAATGGAAGCTATCATCATTGGATTTCAAACAGTTTTTTCCGACCCGATCACATTGCTGCTCATGCTGGCTGGAGTCTTCATGGGTGTCGTTTTCGGATCGATCCCCGGCCTCACCGCGACTTTGGGGGTAGCCCTGGTAATCCCGTTCACCTTTACGATGACCGCTGTCCAAGGCTTGTCGTTGCTACTGGGAATCTATGTTGGAGGTATAAGCGGGGGCTTGATCACCGCGACACTCATCAATATTCCCGGGACTCCGTCTTCGATCGTCACATGTTGGGACGGGTACCCCATGGCAAAGAAACTTCCGGGAGAAGCGCTCTCTATCGGAGTGTTCGCTTCGCTGGTCGGAGGTCTGTTTTCATCCATGGTCCTGTTCAGCATAGCCCCGCAGTTGGCAAAGGTCTCGTTGATCTTTGGTCAATGGGAGTATTTTGCTGTAGCTGTGATGGGTATGGCCATTGTTGTCGCCATGGTGAGTGATGATATCGTACGAGGTTTGATCGGTGCCGTTATCGGCGTGTTGCTTGCGGCGGTGGGTATGGACAATATCACCGGCGTTTCCCGCATGACATTCGGGAACTGGCAGCTCACAGGAGGCATCTCCATGACTGCCCTGATGATGGGATTGTTCGCGATCAGGGAAATCATGGACCAGACCATCGATCTGCACAATGTGAAGGAAAAGATGACAATCGGGCGAATTTCACTCATGCCCCCTTGGAAATATTTGAAGGGAACAGGGAAATCGCTGGGGATAGGAAGTGTCTTCGGATCTCTGATAGGAATTCTTCCCGGAATTGGCCAGAACGCCGCCACCATACTTGCCTATAACCAAGCCCGCAAGGTTTCGAAGCATCCGGAAAAGTTCGGACACGGTTCACCGGAGGGCATTTGCGCTTCGGAATCCTCAAACAACGCGGTCAATGGGGGTGCACTGATTCCACTTGTCACACTCGGTATTCCCGGAGACCAGGTGACTGCCGTACTGATCGGTGGCCTCATGATCCACGGACTGCAACCGGGACCCTTGTTGTTCACCCAGAACCTGGATATCTCGGGTTCGATCATGGTGCTCTATTTCATAGCGAATATCGTGATGTATATCATGATGTTGGGGCTGATGAAGCTGTTTGTGCGGATAATCAACGTGAAGTTGTCGTTGCTGTTTCCGGCCCTTATCGTATTCTGTGTCATCGGTGTCTTCACATTGAACAATAGGATATTCGACGTGTGGATCCTGGTGATTTTCGGTCTTTTCGGTTACATGCTCAAGCAATTGAATGTCGATTTGGCCCCGGTTATCCTCGGTTTCATTCTGGGACCGCTGGTCGAACGGAACCTGCGGACCGGCCTGGTATCGTCCAATGGAAAATTCAGCGCCATCTTCGAACGTCCTATTGCAGTGGTCTGTTTGGCGATTGCTTTCATATTCCTTGCATATCCGATCATCAGCAAGGCCATTGGGAAATACCGGTCGCGAAAGATTGCTGCCGAACATGAGTAGCCGGAAGCTTATTTGATGCATATCTTTAGCTTATATACCGGGTTTGTCGGTTGCAATAGTTGGGATTTTGGCGCATAATGCAGGTACATTATTGTGTACTGTATACGAGATACAATATTTAATACGAAGGAATCGATTTCCTTCGGAAGGAGCCGGATTTGGACGATACATTGAAGTCTTTGCTGGCAGAAAAAAAAGGGCAATCCCTTTCTGCTGTGGAATTGGCCGCGTTGGCTGCAGGCTTTCGCCTCGAAATGTTCGATGTGCTGCACTCGCGGGGAACTGGACACTGGGGAGGAGCTTCCTCTGCTGCTGAAATAACTACATCGCTGTACTTCAATAGGATGAACGTCGATCCGAGCAATCCTGCATGGGAAGATCGGGACAGGTTCATTCTTTCCAAGGGACATGCATCGATGAACCTCTATACCATCCTAGCCTACAAGGGCTTCTTCTCCCCTGGAGATCTTCCCGGGTTCAGAACCTTGGGATCCCATTTGCAGGGACACCCCAGCATGAAGAAGACCCCCGGTGTCGACATGTCGACCGGTGCTTTGGGACATGGTCTTTCGATTGGTGTGGGAATGGCTTTGGCCGCACGCCTGTCCGGAAAGAAGCACTGGACATACGTGCTTTCCGGTGAAGGCTGTCTCAACGAGGGACAGACTTGGGAAGCTGCCATGATGGCCGCCAAGTATCGTCCCGAACGCCTGGTCTACATGATCGACTACAACGGCGTCCAGCTCGACGGCACTTCCGACGACATCATGCCCCTCAATCCCTTGGCCGACAAGTTCAAGGCATTCGGATGGAACGTCGCACCGAAACTCTACGATGGGCACGACATGAAGTCGTTGCTTGAATCGTATGATTGGATGGATAGCGATGACGTATGGCCGAAAGCTGTCATTTACCAGACAGTGAAAGGCAAGGGTGTTTCATTCATGGAAGGCAAGAGTGCCTGGCATGGTGCACCGATCGATGTTGATAGTTATGCGAAAGGACGCCCCGAATTGTTGGCGGACATTGAGAAGAAGGAGGCCGCCCTATGAGTGTTGCCATGAGAGATGCTTTCGGCGCAAAACTTGCCGAACTTGGGAAGACCAATGATAAGATCGTGGTCTTGGATGCGGACGTATCCTCGAGTACCAAATCCGCGATTTTCGGGAAAGCTTTTCCGGACCGTTTCTTCAATGTCGGTGTGGCTGAAGCCAACCTGGTGGGTGTTGCGGCAGGACTTGCAACCGCAGGATACCATCCTGTGGTAAACGCTTTCGCCATTTTCCTGGCATTGAAATCGACAGACCAGATCCGGAATGTATTCTGTTACAACCACCTGCCGATCGTTATCGCCGGTGCGTATGGCGGTTTGAGCGATTCTTTCGATGGCGCAAGCCACCAATCCATCACCGATATCGCGATCATGCGTGCAATGCCCAACATGGAAGTGATTGTACCTGCGGATTCCCGACAGGCTGAACTCGCACTCGAATATGCATTGCAGCAGAATACCCCCGTGTATATCAGACTAAACCGGAATGCCATGCCTAGCGTACCGGAACCCGCAAACTTCGCCTCCAAGAAAGTCATTGTGCTCAAAGAGGGCAAGGATGTGACGGTTGCGGCGAACGGTATCACTGCCGCTATGGCGAACGATGCCGCGGTGTTGTTGGCCGCAAAGGGTGTGGATGCCGAAATCCTTTCGATTCCATTCGTGAAACCGTTGGACGGAGACGGCTTGGCCGCATCGGTCGCAAAAACCGGAAACCTTGTTACTGTCGAGGAGCACACTGTGGTAGGCGGCTTCGGAAGCGCTTGTCTGGAAGCACTCGCCAAAAGAAAAATGACCTATGCCTTCGATGCGATCGGTGTTGAAGACCGTTTCACCGAGACAGGTCCTTATGACGAATTGTTGGCTACGTACGGACTGAGTGCCGAAAGTATCGCCGACAGGGTCATGAAGTTGTTGAACAAGTAGTAAAGGAGTTAAGTATGGATGCTTCAATCAAGAAAGCATATGATTTGTTGAAAGCGTGGAAGGGTGATTCGTATATTTTCGGTCTGGATGTTCTCGACCAAGTCGGGGTAGCCGCAGCCAAATATGGCAAGAATGCCCTGGTGGTATCGAACACCACATACCTGAAGCCGGTTGCGGATCAGGTTGTGGCTAGCCTCAAGGCCGCAGGGGTCTCCCTTGCCGGTGGAGTGGTCGCTCCCGATGCGAAACCCAATGCTCCCCGTGAGGACGTCTATCGTTTGGAGAGTTATATCCTTCACCACAATCCCGATGTCGTCATTGCCATCGGTGGCGGTTCGTCAATCGACGCCGTGAAGGCTGCGAATGCCCTTGCCACACTTGGTGGCGTGGTCACTCCCGAGATCGACCATTATTTCGGTACGAATGTGGTAACGGATGGTCTCGAAAAGACCGGCCGGAAGCTTCGTCCGGTGATTGCTGTCGAGACCTCCGCAAGCAGCGGCGCCCACCTCACCAAGTACGCGAATATCACCGATCCTGTGATCGGGCAGAAGAAACTTATCGTCGACATGGCTGTCGTTCCTACCATCCCGGTATTCGACTATGCCACTACGGTCAGCATGCCCCTCAGTGTCACCATCGACGGTGCCCTGGATGCCATCAGCCATACATTTGAAGTGTTCTGTGGTGCAAAGGGTGAGGCTTTCGACAAGGTGAAGGAAATTACCGCGACTGCTATCGATTTGGTTGCCTCCTATGCCAAGGTGTTGGTCGACGATCCGAAAAACCTCACTGCTCGTGAAGCTATCGGTTTGGCTACGGATCTTGGTGGATACGCCATCATGATCGGTGGAACCAGCGGTGCCCACCTGACCAGCTTCTCCCTGGTGGACATTGTCGCCCACGGAACAGCTTGCGGTATCATGAACCCGTACTATGCCGTCTATTACAGCAAGGCTATCCAGGAGCAACTCAGGGTGGTTGGTGCAGCGTTCGCACGGCACGGGTACATCGAGGCCGACCTCGATACACTCGGTGGTCGTGAACTAGCCTTGGCGGTTGCCGAAGGCATGATCACGTTCGGAAAATCGATCGGAGCACCCACAAAGTTGAATGATCTGAAAGGTTTCACCGAGGCACATATCGCCAGGGCCGTGAATGCAGCGAAAGATCCCCAACTGGAGATGAAGTTGAAGAACATGCCGGTGCCCATGACTGCCGCCGATGTGGATGGCTATATGGAGCCGATCCTTCGGGCTGCCGCATCCGGTGACATGTCCTTGATCAAAGAGAAATAGGTAAGCATATGGAAATCACCAACCCTTTTGGAAAGAAATACGCCGACATCAAGTTGCCTGACCATACCCAGGTGGTAGGAATGAAGGTACCCGTTCGGGTACCGAATCCTTCCGAAGCCATACGGTATGCCTTGGACCATCCCATCGATTCCGAATCGTTGCGGACCATTGCCAGAAACCGGATGCAGGCATGCAAAAGGGAAAACGGCCGTCAAGCGACGGCGGTGGTGGTGGTTTCCGACAACACGAGACCAGTACCGTACACAGGAGAGGAGGGGATCCTTCTCCCTGTGGTTACGGTGTTGCTTGAGGAAGGGTACGCCGTATCCGATATCCTGGTGTTGATCGCGACAGGAACCCATAGGGCCATGACCCGGATCGAAATCGGTAAGATGATCGACCAGCGGGTCTTGGACATGGGAATTGCTGTGATCAACCATGATTGTACCGACGACTCGATGCTCACCTATCTGGGAAATACCCGCAAGGGGACCGAGATACAGATCAACAGCAGGTACGTCGAAGCCGACTTGAAGATCGCCACCGGTCTCGTGGAAAGCCATTTCATGGCGGGAGCCTCGGGTGGGCGCAAAGCGATTTGTCCCGGTTTGATCGGGGAGAAGAGCACGTTCGTTTTCCATGGTGCGCCGTTCATGGCCCATGAGAATTCGCGCGACTTGAATCTTGAAGGGAATCTGGTCCATGAAGAGGCCGTGGAGGTTGCGGGAATCGCGGGAATCGATTTCCTCGTCAATGTGACCTTGGACCACAGTTTCCACATTACCGGTATCTTTACAGGAAATTTCATTTCCGCGCACCTTGCTGCCGTAGCACATATCAACGCTAGTGTGAAGGTAGAGTCACCAACGGTCGATGTGGTTGTGACGCATGCCGGATTTGTTGGAATCAACCACTACCAGAGCGCGAAGTGTGCGGTTGGAAGTCTTGGCATCCTGCGCGAGAACGGCTACCTGGTCATTATCGCCGATACGACCGATCAAGGCAATGTGGTGGGTGGAATCAATTACCGGACAACCTTGGCACTTTTGAAACTCGTCGGGCCGGAGAATTTCCTACGCACCATCAAAAGTGACGACTGGACATTCATTCCCGAACAATGGCAAGTGCAGATGTGGACAAAGGTTTTCCAACGCATCCCAATGGACCACCTGATCTTCTATTCACCACAAATGGATGCCATCTGGTGGCCGGGTCTTCCTGGTATCGATGGTTCGAGATTCTTGGGGTCGGATACGAACGGTTCTGAAACTTCCTATCGTACGGTTGTCGAGCAAACCCTAGCGCATATTGCGAACAAGAGCAACAAGGGATTGGCTGAACTGGATATCGCTTGGATAGCCGATGGTCCCTATGTGATCCCTGTTGCCGGAACTCCTGAAGTGGTGGAGGAATAAACATGAAATTCTCGTTGGCTATTGCCGGTGAAAACGCACTGGCTTCCGCATTTGTCGTATTCCGTGGTTTTTCGGAATCTATCCGCAAGGCGTCTGTGCTGGGATATGATGGTATCGAGCTTGCCCTGAAAACTTCCGATGAGATTTCACGGCAAGATTTGTCAGCCTTGTTGAAAAAACATTCCATGCAAGTTTCTTGTGTGTCCACGGGGCAAGTATATGCCTCATTGGGATATGCCTTCACCGATACCGACGCGCAGCGTCGTGCGGAGTTGAAGCGGATATTCAAGGAATTCATCGATTTGGCCGCCGATTACGGGCAATTGGTGAATATCGGACGGGTCCGTGGACCGATCGGTACCAAGACTCGGGATGAGGCGGATTCGCTGTTCATCGACCTGGCCGGAGACTTGTGTGCATATGCCGCACCCAAGGGAGTCACCATGATTCTCGAGCCGGTGAACCGCTATGAGATAGACTATATCAATTCGGTGGAAGACGGGATCAGGCTGCTTCGCAAGGCGGGGATTCCCAACCTGAAGCTCATGCCCGATGTATTCCATATGAATATCGAGGATGTCGAGATCGGTGCCACATTGGCCAAGTATGTCGATGATGTCGCATACGTACATTTTGCCGACTCGAACCGCCACGCACCAGGTGATGGCCATCTCGATTTCGACGATGTGGTCAACCATTTGAAATCCAGCGGTTATCCGGGATGGTGCTCGGTGGAAATATTGCCATACCCCAATCCTGACACCGCCGCTGAACGGGCCATTCGGTTCTTGTCAAAATACCGGTAAAGCTCAACCATTCGCAACACACACAGGCCATCTGTATCCCAGATGGCCTGTTCCATGTACTTTTGACCTAGATACTCAGGTCGACTGCTTCCTAGTCTCTGAAATCAGGAACAATTGGAATTCCTGCGCGCTTCGTAGCAATTCCGAACCGATGAAGCCTTTGCGTTTGCCCCGTTTGGTGGCAAGGACCAATGCGACCGGCTCCTGCTGCGTAAACTCGAGGCGTACGCCGATCGACTGGTAGTACTGGGGATCAACATCGTCAGTGGTGAATACTTGGCAATCCGTCAAGGCATCGAATGGAAACGTCCGCACAATCTCCTTACCGCAGAGGATGCATTGCCGGTTCACCGTATCGATGCCCAACAGATAGCCTTCCTTCTCATCGGTGACGGAGAAATGGGTCTCGGTGATCTCCAATCCCTGCTCTTTCGCCTCGTCCTCCATGCGGGAGTTGAGACCCGATAGGATCTCGTGATACCTCGCTGCCGCCATTTTCCTATTCTTTTTGGAGGTGATGACGGCATACACCATGAAAATGGTGAATAGAATCAGCAGAATGGTAAAAAAGTTTAGCATAATCAATCCTGTATGTGTTTTTCAATGAATTTGACGATATCCAAGGCTTTGGGAGGACATCCGGAAACCGAGCGGGTAAAGCCGTTGGTACAGATTCCTACTCCAAGTCCGCAGCCTGTTTTTCCCTTGTAATCTTGACCGATATGGATCTTTTGGTTCAAGTCTTGCAAACGGCCCCGTTCGTCCAACCGTGCCAACGCATGGATGAGGTTCCCATAACAGGCGCTGCAGGCAGAGGAGGCTATGGTATAGCTCTCGAGTTCATGTACCCGTCCTGTCGGCCTATAGGGGGCTCCTGCGGTATCCCGATTCAATTCGACGATGTTCGCTGAAGCCAGATCAGTACTGCCGACACCGAATTCCTCTGCGATTTCGATATAGGGTATCTCGGAAGTCTCGAATCCCATGAGGCTCGCTCCGAAGGTATCGACCAGAACACTGTCTTTTCCGGCGAACATCCGGTTTGTCTGGACCGGGTTGCCCCCCTCCTCGAAGTCGAGGTCCCCATTCAAGCTGTCGACCAATACCAGGTCCGCCCTTCGTACCGTGTTGAGGGCCGCGATCGGATCATGCAAACCCCATGAGTGGAATTGGCGCTTGGACCGATCGGAAATGCACCCCTTCATATTCTTGAGAGCACAGGTCATGGTTGTCTGGCAGTGTCCTTTCAACACAGGCAAGCTGATGAGGAAATCGGAATCCATGATGGTATCCGACATTTCAATGGCAAATCCATGGGCTTCGATAGTGGTGTAGGAATCCTTCTTCACATCGACGAGGGTAATGCCATATTCCTCGACCAGCCTGTCGTATCCATGGACCTTGAAAGCCCGTGCCGTGCTGTCACCCACCCATGCGCTTTCGACGATGGCAATGTTGGCAAACCCATGGTCCTTGAAGTAACGGATGACAGCTTCGACAATCTCGGGATGTGTCGTGGCACCACCATCTGCAGTGGCGGCGATTACGAGGTTGGGTTTGAGCACGATGTGTGCGGTTTTCGACAACGATTCCGCTATACCGCTATGGTCCAGTAACTTTCTGGTCATGCCGGACGGATCGTTACCGTATACCATGACAATGTCGTTCGAATGCATATGTGTCACCTTCCGGATTTTTCCTGTATTGTATCGGAATTGTGCCGATTATACAAATCATCATCGAGGTGGCACAAACCACGTCAGCCAAGGGGGACCTTGTCCTATATACGACCTACACAAATTGAAGATAAAGTGCTATCATGAAGTCCGGTAAACGTTACTGGCCAGGTACGGGAAAGGAACCACAATGCATCATAAAGCAAAGATCTATCAACTCTTCCTAGGAGCATTGTTTCTCATGATGACCAACCTTTCCTTGCCGGCACAGGATTTGCCGGTAATCAGGATTTCCGTCGAGAATACCGCATCCCATGTCCAGACCAAATCGGTGCAAAGGTTCGCCGACCTCTTGTCCGACCGACTCGAAGGTCGGTATACGGTGCAGTTTTTCCCGGCGGCATCACTTTTCCGCGATGCGGATGTGTTCAGGGCCTTGGTCCAAGGGAAGTTGGAGATTGCCGTTCCCGGCACATGGCAGTTCGACCGATATGTCCCGGAAGTCAGCCTTTTTTTGTTGCCATCGCTCTATGGACGCGATGCCTCGGTCACATACGGGCTCATGGAGAGTAGTGTAGGACAACGGGTGGTCGATTCCATCGAGAAGACTATGGACGTGAAGGTTCTTGGACGTTGGATCGATCTCGGTTATACGCACCTGTTCAGTACCAGCAATCCGATCAAACGACCTGGGGATATGGTGGACAAGAGGATCCGTGTCGCGGGTGGTAGGGGAAATGAACTGCGTATGACGGCATTGGGAGGCGACCCGCTTACCATAGCCTGGCCCGAGCTCCCGAACTCATTGCTCAACGGGAAGGTCGATGCTGTATTGACCTCCTACGAAACGGTTGCGAGTGCGAAACTCTGGGAACTCGGAATCCGGTCGGTATACGAGGATCGCCAATATTTTGCCCAATATGTACCCATAAGCTCAGGATTGTTCTGGGACCGTCTTCCACCGGAAGTCCAGGAGATTGTCCTGCAAAGTTGGGAATCCATTGTCGACCAGGCGAGACGGGAAGCCTCCGTCGCACAGGCGGTATCCAGATCACTCATGGTCTCCAACGGTGTGGCCATAACATTGGCAGGGACAGAGCAGATACGGCAAACCCGTGGCAAGTTGATTTCTGAAGAAGCGGATATGGTTCGGCAACTCGGAATTTCCTCCGACATCTATGCCCTCTTCACCGATTACATGAAGGGAATCGATTCACCTGCAACCGGCGACGTCAGATGAAGCCGTCCATCTCGAAAAATACGAATTCACGGTATGTGCGGTTGTACCTGATACCGTTTGCCGCGTTCTTGGTATTGCTGTTGTTTTTTGGGTATATCCTGATACAACAGAGAAATAAGGAAATTGAAGGCTTGGAGCAGCGTATACTGCTGCAATCGAGCCTGTTGGCTGAAAAGATCTCAAGCAAGCTCAATACGTATGAAATGATACTTGAGATGGTGGAGCTCCAATCGGAATCCTTGGATTTGGATGTTCAATCCGACCAGGTCTCGCTCGGCAGGTTGGTGAACCAACAGTTGCTGTTGCATGATGAATTGGAAGGTGTCTGCATACTGTCCGCCGACGGATCGAAGATATATTCCAGTTACCATACCGACTTCTTGGAACTCGAGCAAACCCGCACCGCCATGTTTCGGGCACATTTCGAACAAGGGCTGTCGTTCGCCATGTTGTCCTATACCCACCTCGGAGCGAAACACATGGTACTTAGTCGCAGCCTCATGGACAAGAAGCGTTCTGTCCGGGCAGTGGTGGCTTTGGTAGTGGAAACTGAACGGTTCTACGACCAACTCTCCGTTTCGGCTGTTCCTGGTATGGTCTCTTCAATTTTCTACGACACCAACGGAACGCTGTTCGCTCTCTGGAATAATCCGGTCTCCGGGTTTCCGGCGGTCGACATGCAATCCGGCAGTGTCTCGGAAGTTCCGTTTTACAACCGAATATCTGCTCTTGAAGATAATTCGGCGACAATTCGCGGTGGTATCAGATTCTTCCGAATGGATGATATGGTGCTATCGCTTGCCACCACGAACAGTTTCCCCATGACCTTGGCGCTCCAGATCCACATCCCGTCGGCAATGACAGCCTTCGACCGTTCGTTGGTTCTAAGCCTATCGATTATTTCCCTGGTATTGTTCGCCGCATTGTTGATCGACCACAGGTTGGTGCGCCAAACGAGATCGAAAGAGTTGATGCAGCAACAGATGGTGGAAGAACTCTCGATAAAGGTACAGCAACGTACGATGGATCTTGAGAAGTTGAGTACCAGGGATAGTCTGACCGGTCTGGTGAATCGACGCAAATTCAACGTATGCTTGGGAGAGGAGATCGAACGGCATACCAGCCAATCCTTGCCATTCTCCATAATAGCCATTGACTTGGATGGCTTTAAGAACGTGAACGATTCATTGGGACACCTGGTGGGGGATGAAGTCCTCATCCACATTGTCTCTACATTGCAAAATACCCTTGGTTCGATCGGGACCCTTGCACGGTGGGGTGGTGACGAGCTGATGGTCCTCGTTCCGTCGATGGGCATTTCCCGGACAGCTGAAGTCGCCGAATCCTTGCGCGAAGTTGTAGACGGAAATCCCTTTAGGGACGATGTCCATTGCACGATCAGTATGGGAGTAGCGGAACACCTTCCGAATGAAAGTTCAACAGACTTGATCAGAAGGGCAGACTACGCCATGTATGAAGCCAAGCAGACCGGCAAGAACAAGGTTGTTGTAGCCAAACAGTAACGTCCAGGAGCTACAGGGCAATTCCCGCAATATGCAAGACGACTGTGACGACACCGCCTGACAGGATAATCAGGATCGGATTGGTCTTCTTGATTCGCACGACTATGAATCCCAATACAAATAGGATCACCGCGAACCATGATACGGTAGACGTGGAGGAAGGGAATGCTTGGCTTCCGAACAGGGCTAAAAAGAGAATCGACAGCCCTGCCGAAGCAATCAAGGCGACTACCGCCGGACGGAGGCCATACAGCACGCCCTGCATGACCCGTAGGCTCCTGTATTTGAAATAGAACCAGGCCAAGACCAGGACAATGAGCAACGAGGGCAACACATTCCCCAATGTAGCCACCAAAGCTCCGGGGATACCGGAGATACGGGTTCCTACAAACGATGCGGCATTCAACGCGATTGGGCCGGGAGTCATTTGTGAAATCGTCACCACGTCGGCGAATTCCTGTACGGTAAGCCATCCATGGACATTCACAACCTGTTCTTGGATCAGCGGCAATGCTGCATATCCCCCGCCGAAGCTGAACAATCCGATTTGAATAAAGCTCCAGAACAATTGTAGAAGAATCATCCGGCATCTCCTCGGAAGGTTTTTTTCGATTCGTTGTGTGTGGCTACCAGCACCGCCAGGATTCCGATTGCGGCACAACTGAGAATGATGATGATGATATTCAACTTCAGCGCATAGGTGGCGATGAAGGCCAAGACCATGATAATGACGGGAAGAACCTTCCTGGTCTTGAGTACGGTTCTCGCCATGGTGACGACTGCATCGAGTATCACCACGGCAACTCCGATACTCATACCGAAGAACAAGGCTTGCACAATCCGGTTGTCTTTGATCGCATTGTAGATGAAGGAGAGTAGGGTCAGGATAATCAACGGCGGCAGGATCGTACCCAACAGGGTGACCAAGGCTCCGGCAACTCCAGCTATCTTGTAACCGACCAGAATGGAGGTGTTCACCGCGATCGGACCGGGTGCCGATTGGGCGATCGCTATGAGGTCCAGCATCTCGTTTTCCTCGATCCAAGACAACTTGTCCACAAAGCTCTTTCGCATGAGCGGTACAATGACATACCCGCCCCCCACAGTGAATGCACTCAACGTGAAGGTTGTCTTGAAGAGGGTCCAGAACAACTTGGCCCTGGATGTTCCATTCGGAAGCGAATTTTGTGTGGTCACCGGCATTACCCCTACAAGACTGTAGCATGAGGGGTAACGCTAGGGCAATAAAAGGTATCAATATCTTTGGGGCAAGGGGCGGAAAGTGGAGGCTTTGCCTCCTTTCCCGCCCCAAGGGGCTCAAGTATGGATCCTTATGTTGCCTGCACTCGCTCGGGAGAGTGGACCATCCCATGGTCCCTTTCCGCTCGCTTCGTTTGGCAATCGGGGGTAGCGAAGTCGTTCACTGGACGGCAACCTCCAGTCCGAGGGTGATCATGGTAGTCAATGAACGTTCACGCTGCTCGCTGGTCATCTCAGCCGATCCGAATGGAAGGTCGCTGATAGTCAACAGGCACAAGGCTTCGGCCCGGGAAGCTTGTGCAGTCAAGTATAGGGAGGCTGCCTCCATTTCCACAGCCAGCACACCGACTTGTTTCCACGCCGCCAGTCCGTCAAGGCCACTAGGACTGTAGAACAAATCGCTGGAAAGGACAGTGCCCATGGTGAGTTTGACGGAGGAAGCATCCGCGATCTGTTTCGCACGTTGCAGAAGATCAAAGGATCCGGCCGGTGAGATGGTTCCCGGTATCGCATATTGTTTGCTGTAATCGGTATCGTAACAGGCGGATGTGGCCCCGATAAGGTCACCAAGGACAAGGTCGTCACCGATCGCCCCAGCCGAACCGATGCGGATCAACCGCCTCACACCATAGGCATTGATCAATTCGTAGGCATAGATGCCGATCGAAGGTCCGCCCATGCCGGTACCCTGTACCGAAACGCGGACCCCCTTGTACATCCCGGTATAGCCATAGATGCCACGAACCTGGGTATACCTGTGTGCATCGGTAAGAAAATTCTCAGCGATGAATTTGGCCCGCAACGGATCGCCCGGCAACAGGATTGTTTCCGCGATCTCTCCATGGTTCGCGCTGTTGTGTACGGTCGGTGTTTTCATATTCCCCTCCCTTGTGGTCTGTCCCATCATACAGGAAAAGGAGCTGCATTTCAGCTGAATTCCAACTTTTCCGCAACTCCTTTTCACCCGATCGGGGGGGAAGGCGCTAATTGACAATCTCTCCCCGAGCGAATTTGCTGTTGTACCAGAAGGCATCCTGTTCCTCGGTAATGGTGAAGTCGGTGACGGCAATCCGACCCATGCTCCCGGCTTGGACAGTCAAAGTTCCTTTCGTCGAGATTTTGGCGGGGGTACTGATCGTCCTGTTCGAATCGAAGTATACCGATTGTTCCAAAACGAGAGTGCCGGTTGGAGAGTTGTCTTCGAGATAATACAAGGTGACCATTTTTATCGGAGCTCCCGATACCTTGTCCAACCAGATGGTTCCCTCTATTGTTCCATCGAAATCGTCTTCATCGTCATCCCATCCGAGGATTTTTTCGCTTTCCCGGTAATTCGGATCGTAGTAGGGGAGCGATTCGTCGTATGCCATGGAGAAGGTAAAGACTTCGGTAGTCGTATCGAGCACCTGTTCTGTCACACCCGTGTAGGTGTAGTCCATGTCATACACATTGTCCGAGAATGGTGTCAGAACCATCCCGTCGGTATAGCAGGCCATCAAATCGAAGATCTTCGCATCGCCGAATTCCCGTACCTGCAGATAGCGGTCGTAGTGGGATCCTTCGATCAGAACCACCGCCTGGTCGGCGTAGACAGCCACTCCTTTTCCATCGGTCTCCTGATATGATATCCGGCGAATTCCCGGAAGGTACTGTTCACTGTTGTCCGCGATATAGTCCGCTTTTTCCCATAGGGCACTGGCGGAGGGACTCTCTCCTATCGCCGAAGCGGAAATGGTTCCGGTGACAGCAACCAGCAGCAGTACGAGCATGCTGGTGATGAAATGTGTTCTTGCAATCATGATAACTCCTCGACTGTCATGCAGCCTTCGTAACGTATGGTGTCTTGGTTTGCGCAACCGACAGGTGGAACTTACACATCCTGCATGTCCTGTCCGTGAGTTGAATATGGAGATTCTGTGTATTTTTACGGAGGGTAGGGATTTGAACTTGTCACTTTTGCGAAGGCACTGCATATTGGACATATGAAACATCTATATGTCGTGGAAGATCACGATGCCATACGGGACAGCGTTGCCCAATACCTGGAGTTGTCGGGATACAAGGTATCCAAATATGCGCAGATACATGATGCCGCCACCGGAATATCGCAAAAGGCTCCTGATTTACTTATCCAGGATGTCATGATGCCAGATGGCGACGGGTTCTCTTTCGTCAAAGCCCTGAGGACACAATATTCGTTTCCGGTTATTTTCATGACCGCAAGGGGGGAGGAAAGCGACCGGATCATGGGTTTTGAACTCGGTGGCGACGATTATATCGTCAAGCCATTTTCTCCCAAGGAACTGGTGTTGCGCGTCGAGGCGATTTTCAGGCGGATGGATTCCCGCGAATTGCCAAAGAAGCATGGTACGGAATGGAAATTGGAAGATTCGACGTTGTTGTTCGACGAACTGTCACATGGATTTTCCCTTGATGGACAGGATATCAATCTCACCGCCGCCGAGTGGCGCATCATCTCACATCTGATTGAGAATGCAGGGAATCTGGTCTCCCGGTCGCAGATCCTCGAAGCATGTTTCGACTACTCCTTCGAATCGTATGATCGGATAGTCGATACCCATATCAAGAATATTCGGGCGAAGATCGGAATCAACGGAACCAATTGGATCGAGACAGTACGGGGCTACGGTTACCGTTTCTCAGGAGTGCTCTCCGAGGCAACCCAAGCATGAGGACAGCAAGCCGCAACAAGGGGAGAAGTCCGTGGAGCAGTCTCTTTTTCCGACTTTTCGCATCGATTATGACTATCACCGTGGTGATCCTATTGGTCCAATTCATAGTCGTAGCCGTCATGTTCACCATCCAGTCCAGACAGTTTGAGAACGAGGTGTTTTCGGTATATAAGGAACGACTCCAACAAGCGCTCACCGTCGCAAGCAAGTCCGAGGTCGAATGGAACCTCCAGTCGATCGGGCCCGTCTTGAAGATGGCTGCCGACGATAGGATATCGGGATTGATCCTGCGGGATGCCGAGGGAAACACCGTGTTGACTTTTGGCAAGACTCCACGGGGCATCGCAATCCCCGAATTCGAAATCGATAGGAACGACCCCTCATATATGTCTCTGCCTGAGAAGACCTGGTACTTTTCCCCCACAATTTCCAAAGTCTATATAAAGACGGATGATGAATCGATAGTCCGTACTGTGGTCATGCCCGAGTATCCGGCCCCGGTTCGTGAACAGGATATCGTGGGAACCATCACGCTCTATGCCAACCCAGCGCAAACGGAAGTGTTCGGCTCTGTCGATGTCCTGGTATTCAGTCCTTTGAACTATACCATTACGGCATTGCTGCTCAGACGGATGGTAGCCGCATTTGTGATTACGATTCCGATAGCATTGATCATTGCGTTGGTAGGAGCACAAGTGGTTGCCCGTTCCGTTTCACGGCATGCTGGGAAGATCGTGAAAGTCTTGGAAGCCGTGGCTGGAGGCAATTACCAGGAGCCGGTTCCCCATTCCACCATGAACGAATTGGCTCTGATCTCGGAATCGGTGGAACTGATGGAGCACAAATTGGCGAGTCACGAACGGATGCGCCAACAATGGCTACGGGGGATTGCCCACGACCTCAATACTCCAGTCACAGCCTTGAAACTCTCTATCGAGAGTGCCTTGGACCATGTGGTACCACTCGATGTAACGCTTCTACAGAGGATGAAGAAGGAGAATGAGGAGCTTGAGCGCCGTGTCGGCGCGGTATTGATGCTGGCTTCCATGGAGTCTCCCGATTTCACCGTACACAAGGAAATGGTCGATGTGCTCGATTTTGTCGATGAGGTCATCAATTCCACATTGGCGGACCACCGGGTGATGCTCGATATTGGTTTGGATCGTGTGAACGGTGATCGCAGGTTGCTGTTGCTTGTCTGCCGGGAACTCATCAAGAATGCATGCAAATACGCACCAGCCGATACTCCGGTTCGCTGGAGCATCAGGGGTGTAGGCGAGACTGGCGAGATATGCATGGTGTTCTCCAACCAGGGACACGTCGCCCCAGAGACCCTGGAACGGGTCTTCGAACCATGGTTCAGGGCGGACGAGTCACGCTCTCAAGCTGGTGCGGGCATGGGCCTGGCAATTGTTCGCCAGGTCATGGAAGCCCACAACGGTAGTGTTGCCATGAACCAGGTGGGCGATACGGTCGAGGTGGAATTGCGGTGGAAATCATAGCCCGGTGGCCCCGATTCGGTTGTTTGGTGAAGATTAGGTAAAGAATCGGGGTGAAGGGTGGACAAATGGTCATAGATTGGTAATACTCTTCATACACCCCCACGGGGGTGTGGGAGGCAAGTATGATGTTTATTGGAATTATCGCATTGGTTGCGATTCTCTATCTTATCTTCAAGCCGGAACGCGCGAGCCATGGCACATCGTCACGGGATATGCGGGACGATCCATTGGAAATTCTCAAGCGCAGGTATGCCCAGGGAGATATATCGCAAGAGGAATTCTTTCGCATGAAAGAAGAATTGGCTCGAAGAGTATAAGGAGGAATAGGGTATGCACGGATTATATTGGGGATTCGGTGGTCCTGGTGGATATGCGAACCGTTTGTGCGGCTTCGCGAATGGTACCTGGTACGGTTCATGGTTCATGATCGCCATGATGGTATTGGGAGTCGCCTTGGTGGTGGTGTTGGCAATCGGAATTTTCCGACGTGGACACAGTGGTTCGACCTATTCCGAAGCCTTGGAAATCGCCAAGCGTCGATATGCCAATGGTGAGATCGACAAGGATACGTTTGACCGGTTGAGGAAAGACCTTCGGTAGCAGTACGTCCCGACAGAATGGACCGGTTGTGTTGAGTGCCCTTTATTGGCATACTGGCAACCGGTTCTCTTGTATTCTAAGGATGGGGAAGGTCGTATGGCGGAGAAGATTATACTGGACGTGGATACCGGTCACGACGACATGGTCGCGATTGTCATGGCCACTGGATTGGAAGAAATCGAACTGATGGGGTTGGTGGCGGTTGCCGGTAACCAGATTCTGGAAAAGACCCTCGCCAATACGCTGAAGGTATGCGAGCTGATCGGCCAAAAGGCTCCCGTTTATGCCGGTATGGATCGGCCGCTGGTTCGACCCAAGGTCATAGGTGGGGATATCCATGGGGAAAGTGGGCTTGACGGTCCGGTTTTTCCGCCACTGGTGAAAAAGGTAGAAACACTGCATGGTGTCCATTTCATCATCGAGACTGTGTTGGCAAATCCCCATGAGATCACGCTGGTTCCCACCGGGCCTCTGACAGATATTGCCATGGCCATACGACTGGAACCACGCTTGCCCTCGTTGGTGAAGAGGATTGTGCTCATGGGAGGTTCCATGGGGAAGGGGAACAGGACCGCCCACGCGGAGTTCAATATATTCGCCGACCCCGAGGCAGCCGCGATTGTCTTTGGTTCCGGAGCGCCCATCGTCATGATGGGGCTGGATGTCACATTACAGGTAGTGCTCGATGGGAACAGATCGGCATCGTATGGCAATTTGACAACCAGGACCGCCACCATGTTCAACGCATCAATGGCCCATTACATACAAGCTTGCCGGAGGCATGGAAGCGAGTTTCCCGCAATGCATGACCCCTGTTGTATCGCCTACATTGCCGATCCCTCGATATTCACCACCGAGTCGCATGACATAGAAATAGAGTTGCATGATCGGGAGAAGTACGGTAAGACGTATGCCGGCACAACAAACGGCTCGGGAACCGTCCAGGTGGGAGTAGGGGCGGATGCGGATCGTTTTTGGAAATTGTTGGATAGGGCGTTTGCCCGATTGCCCTGATTAGTGGTACTCCACCAGCTCTTCGAGGGGTTCCCTGATCTTGATGCGCGACTGTTCGTCCTGATATCCGAAGGTGATGGCGAGTGCCACCTGCCACCGGACCGTATCGAGTTGCAGAAGGCGGGCCATATGCGATTCGTCGAAGCCTTCGATCGCACAACTTTGGATTCCTTCACATGCGGCCGCATGCATCATGTTCGCCGATGCGATATAGCATTGTGCGCGTGACCAGCAGTCGAGTCGTCCCTGGCTCGCCAAGAATTCGTAGTATCCCCGATAATCGGCGATGAATTCCTCCAAAGTACCGGGAAACCGCTTTCCCCGTTGGGCAACGAAGGGCCCGTCCGGTTCATAGGACAGTGCTTTCAAGGCTGCGATCGCAATGGTTACAGGGGCAGTCGCGACCGATTCCTGGTCGAAGCACGCCTTGGTCACATCCTCGCGCAACTTTCGGTCCTGGATAACATGGAACTTCCACCCCTCCAACCCGAAAGAGGTGGGGCTGAGCCTTCCGGCTTCGAGGATTCCTGCCAATTGCCGATCGGTAATCGGCGTGTCCCCATAGCGTTTGCATGCGAAACGGGTACGCATGACCGAGAGGAAGGATTCCATGTTCCCGATACTGTCCTTTGGGGGCATCAGGAGGCTCCCTTGATGTACGGTTTGCCACTTGCCCGGGGAGCATAGTTCTTGCCGCTGAAGACTACAAGGGCAATCAACGTGATCACATAGGGGAGGATATTGAATACTTCGGTCGGCAATACCCGCAACGCCGGAAAGTTGTTGGCGATGATCGCGAATGCTTGTGCTGTTCCGAACAAGAAGGCGGCGAAGGTTACTCCGATCGGACGCCATCGACCGAAGGACACTGCTGCCAAGGCGATGAATCCCCGTCCATTGATGGTATTGGAGGTGTACTGGATGGTTTGCGTCAACACGATGCAACCACCGGCTAGACCGGCAAGCAAACCGCTGGCGAGTACTGCGATATACCGGATCTTCTTGACATTGATACCGACGCTGTCCGCTGCGTGGGGGTGCTCTCCGCAGGCCCGCAAGTGCATGCCGAACGGAAGCTTGTACAGTATGAACCAAGCTGCGACCACCACAACGAGGGCGATATATGCGGTGGGGTAGATTCCCAGGGAATCGGTTTGCATCCCCATCTTGAACTCGCGTGTCCTGTCGGCGGAGAAGAGGATCTGGGCTGCGAATATGGTGACTCCGTCAGCCAGCAGGTTGATTCCCGTACCGCTGATTGTCTGGTCCGCGTTGAGGTTTATCGATGCTAGGGCATGGATTGCCGAGAAGGCGGCACCGATCAGGGCTCCGATCCCCAAGGATATCCAGATGGAGGGCATGCCCAATCCTGTGGCTTCCAGCAGGACGTGTGTCGCGGCGGCCGCGAACGCACCCACACCCATGAGCCCTTCGAGCGCTATGTTCACCACCCCCGACTTCTCACAGATCATGCCGCCGACGGCGGTAATCAAGATGGGCGAGACAATCATGAGAATGGAAGGTATCATGCCTATCAATGTATTCATTTCGCCAATACCTCCTTCTGCAGTTGCCGTTTGCTGCGCCAGGCAAGATATAATGCGATCGCCGACCGCAGTGCGATGAATACGACGATGAGTCCTTGTATGATGAAAGTGATCTCCTTCGGTATCTGCTTGCCCTGCATGAGCGCCTGGGCGTTCTTGAGCATGCCGAAGAGGAATCCCGCAAGCATGGTTCCAATCGCCGTGTTGTTGCCGACCAGTGCTACTGCGATTCCATTGAATCCGTAATTGTCCATGCCGGACAGGACCCGACCGTACCGGAAGGAGCCGAGGGCTACTATGCCACCGGCAAGGCCGGCGAAGGCTCCGGCAATCGCCATGGAAATGGCGATGCTGCGCACAACCGGAATGCCGCTGCACCGTGCTGCCTCGCGGTTGAACCCGGTGGCCCGCAAGCCGAATCCAAGGTTGGTCTTCTCCATGATGAACCAATAGACGACCACCGCCAATCCCATAAGGAAGAATCCGTTGTTCAACATGGAATTGTTGGTGATGGCTTGGAAAAATCCGTTCGAAAGCAGCGCGGTTTCGGGGAAATTGGCTGTCTTGTAGGTGGATGCTCCCGGCAATTGCAGGCAGATGATGCGAGAGAGGTAGAGGGCGACATAGTTGAGCATGATGGTCGATACGACTTCGGATACCTCGTATTTCGCTTTGAGTATACCGACGATTCCGCCGCACGCCGCGCCGATGAGCATCGCCCCGATAATCGCCAAGGCCCAATGGAGCCCGGGAACATTCGGGCCCAGAAGGCCGATTACCTGAGCTACGGTGAGGCCCATGATATATTGGCCTTCTCCACCGATATTGAACAGGCCGGCGCGTGCTGCGAAAGCCATGGAGAATCCGCAGAGGATGAACGGCACGGCATAGTTGAGGGTTTCCCCGATATACCGGACATTCATCTTCCCATTGTCGATATTGTATCCGGAAAGCGATTGGAAAATCGCCTTGTACATGTTCAGCGGATTCTTTCCGACCAGTGCGACCAGGATAGTCCCTACAAGGAATCCCAACAGGACGACAAGTACGGAAACCGCACCATCCGAGCTGAGCATGCGGCTGGTAAACGATTCTCGGGTATCTGCAGGTTTCATCCATTGCCTCCATCACGTTTCGATCCGGCCATCATCATGCCGATTTCCCTTTCCGTCACTTCATGTTGGGCGAAAATTCCCACAATCGATCCTTTGCTTATCGTAGCGATCCTATCGCACAGATTCATGATTTCGTCGAGCTCGAAGGAGATCAGCAGGATTGCCCGACCCTTGTCCCTTTCGGCCAGGATACGTTGGCGAATGTATTCGATTGCCCCGACATCCAATCCACGGGTAGGTTGGGCAACCAGCATCGCGTGTGGGGACAAATGGATTTCACGGGCAACGATCGTCTTCTGTTGGTTGCCTCCCGAGAGACTGCCCGCGGCTGTCCTGCTCCCTTGTCCCGCACGTATGTCGAACTGTTCGATCAACGCCTGTGCATCCTCGGCCATCTTCGTCTGGTCGAGCAATCCGTAGGCGTTGCTGTAGGGAGCTTTGTAATAGTTTTTCAAAACACAATTCTCACTGATCGAAAAATCGCTTATCAACCCATGTTTCTGCCTGTCCTCCGGTATATGGCCCAAGCCCAACTCGATCCGCTTCCTGATGGTTGCATGGGTGATGTCCTCTCCATTGAGCAGGATCGTCCCTGAAGAAACCGGAGAGAGTCCCGATATTCCGTAGAGCAACTCGGTTTGTCCATTTCCGTCGACACCTGCGATTCCGACAATCTCACCTCTATGGACTTCGACGGAAAGATCCCTCACCTTCACGTGGCCGTTCTGGTCGGCCACCGAGAGGTTTTGGATCGAGAGGACAACTTCACCGATCTGCGCGGGACTCTTTTCGATTTCGAATTGGACTGCCCTGCCCACCATCATTTCGGCCAGCTGTTGTTCCGAAACATCCTCGACATCCACCGTACCGATATACTTTCCCCGGCGAAGGACCGTACAACGGTCGGCGACCGCCTTGATCTCCTTGAGCTTGTGCGTGATCAGAACGATTGTTTTTCCCTCCGCCTTGAGGCGTCGGATTATTTGCATGAGCTCATCGATCTCCTGGGGTGTCAACACTGCGGTCGGTTCGTCGAAAATGATGATGTTCGCATTCCGGTACAAGGTCTTGAGGATCTCGACACGTTGTTGGGCTCCCACGGTGATGTCCTCCACCAGTGCTGTGGGATCGACCTGTAGGCCATAGGTGTCCGACAATTGGGCCACCCGCTTTTCGGCCTGTCCGATATTGAGGATGCCGAAGCGGTTCCTCGGCTCCATGCCGAGTACGATATTCTCGGTGACGGAATAATTGTGGACGAGCTTGAAGTGTTGGTGAACCATCCCGATGCCCAACTCGGTCGCGACATTGGGATCCTTGATATCGACGTCTTTTCCATGGATGCGGATTGTCCCGCTGTCGGCATTGTACGCACCGAACAGTATGGACATGAGTGTGGATTTTCCTGCCCCGTTCTCACCCAGCAACGCATGGATCTCGTTGTCTGCGACTTGGAGCGTCACCTTGTCGTTCGCCACGACACCGGGAAAGGTTTTGGTGATGCCGATCATCTCAATGGCATGTTCCACTATGGTTCCTCCGTACGTTCTTCCGTCCAGGAATCCTGTGCCTGCAATGGTTCCCGGATAGAAGAGGTGCGCCGTGTTGCGGCGCACCACCAGGTCACTGTATGTGCCTCGTTTCAGGTTGAAAATCAGTCGTCAAGGGCTGCGAGTCCCGCAGGAGCGGCTCCAGCTGCCAATGCTTCCTTGTAGGTGCCATAGATCTTGATCTTTCCGCTGATGATGTCGGCTTTGGCTGCATCGACAGCTTTGACCACGTCGGCTTTCAGTTCCGTGTTGGCTGTCGAATAACCGACACCGTCATCTTCCATGGTCATCTTGACCACTTCACCGGTGAAGGTTCCGTTCTTGACCGCATTGAGGCAGTAAAGCGAAGAGTTCTCGACTTTCTTCAGCATGGAGGTCAGCACGGCCGACTTCTTGCCTTCATAGATACCGTCTTCGAACTGGTCGCTATCGACGCCGATAGCCCAGATGTTCTTGCCCTGCAAGCGGTATTCCTTGGCTTGTGCGATGGTTCCGTTACCCGTACCGCCCGCTGCCGAGAAGATCGCGTAGACACCGCTGTCATACCAGTTCTTTGCCTGGGCCTTTGCCAATTCCGGTTTGCCCCAGTCGTTCGCATAATAGTCGACGACCTGTGCGTTCGGGAATACCGAAAGGATGCCCTGGACATACCCCATTTCGAACTTGGTGATCACAGCACCGGGGACACCACCGATAAATCCGAACTTCGGATTGGCGACACCTTCCGCCTTTGCCTGCAATGCCGCGGCAAGGCCGACCAGATAGGATCCCTGCTCCTCGCTGTAGATGAACTCCATGACGTTCGGCTGACCGACCCAGTCGACATCGACAATCACGAAGTTCTGGTCGGGATACAACGGGGCGACTTCACCGAGGGCGTCGGCCCACGTGAAACCGGTGACCATGATGACATCGTACCCTTCATCCGCAGCTTGCTTCAGATTTGGGATATACATGTCCTGTGTCTGTGCAGTAACCACGTCGTAGTACTGGCCTCTTTTCGAAGTATTGGCCAGCGTGTCTCCGTAGAATTCCACGATTCCGCGCCATGCGGCCGCGTTGAACGACTTGTCGTCGATTCCCGTGGCATCGGTGAGCAATCGGATGGTTGGGGTACCGTCGGTTGCGGTAGCTTCCTTGGCTCCTCCTGCAAATAGGGTAGTACCCATGATAAGAATCAGAGCGAAAACGAGAAGTTTCTTCATATGTTCCTCCTGATGAAATAGAGTAGCGGTGAGATACCTCGTATCGTACCAAGCTTTATAGGAATTGAAAAGGAAGTTTTTACCTTGAATGTTTGCTTTTCACTATTTCTGTTGCTATGATGATAGACCGTCCACCAGAAACCTGGTCTTGGAGGAGGTGCGGCATGAAAGGGAAGGGTCTGCAGGTATTCGCGAACAAGAGCAAGGAGCTCATGGAGAACATCGAGTGTTATCTCACGCAAGTGACTTCAGCCAGCCTGCATTTCGATGAAGCGATGAAGGATTATATCGCCGGACGAATGGATCAGTTCGAGGAGCGGATTCGGATTGTCACTACCATAGAGCGGGAAGCCGACGCCGAACTGAAGGTGGTTAAATACAAACTGTATGCATTCATGCTTATTCCCGATACCCGTGGAGACGTGTTCATGTTGATGGACGATCTCGATGACGTGATCGACTATACCAAGCGGTTGCTGCTCGAACTCTCCATGGAAAAGCCGATGTTTCCCGAATTCATCAGGGATGATCTGTCGCTCATGTGTGGGGATTCGGTCAAGGCGGTCGAATCGTTGATGTTGGCGGTACGTGCTTTGTTCAGCCAGACCAGGCTGGTCGAGGAACACGTCAACAGGACGGTATTCTATGAAAAGGAAGTCGACCGGATCGAGGAAGGTTTGATTCGCCGGGTGTTCGCATCACCAGAGATCCCCGATTTGGCGTGTAAGATGCAGATTCGGGATTTTTGCACCAGGATAGCCAGTCTCTCGGATATTTCCGAGGATATTTCCAAGAATCTACTTGTCTATGCCGTGAAGCGGATGGTGTAGGAGGAACAGTGGTGTTGACGGGACTCCTCTTTCTTTCCAGCGGTTTGTTCATGGGGTGGTCGCTTGGTGCTAACGATGCCGCCAATATCTTCGGCACCGCTGTCGGCACCAAGATGGTCAGATTCCGTACCGCGGCTATCATCAGTTGCCTATTCATAATCCTGGGCGCGGTTGTGGGTGGAAGGGGTACGACACATGGCCTGGGAGCATTGGGGGCCGTCGATAGGCTTGCCGGTGCATTCATTGTCTCGTTGAGCGCTGCAGTCACCGTGTTGTGGATGACTAGGTTCGGGCTTCCTGTTTCGACTTCCCAGGCTATCGTTGGTGCGATAATCGGTTGGAATCTGTTTACCAAGAACCCGACTGATCCTGTGGTGCTCACCCGGATTGTGGGGACTTGGGTCTATGGACCGGTTCTTGCCGGAATCTTTGCCATGCTGCTGTTTCTGATTGTACGCAGGGTTGTCAACAATTCGACTATCCATCTGTTGCTGTTGGACCGGTATACCCGTAATGCCCTATTGATCGCCGGAGCCTTCGGTGCCTACTCCCTGGGTGCCAACAATATCGCGAATGTCATGGGAGTCTTCATCCAGGCCATGGATATTCCTCCGCGCGAATTTGCAGGATTTGTACTGTCGGGAGAACAGCAATTGTTCCTATTGGGAGGTCTCGCGATTGCTGTCGGAGTGGTCACCTTTTCGAAGCGGGTGATGTTGACCGTGGGGGACAATCTCTTCAAGTTGTCCCCTGTGTCGGCTTTTATCGTAGTGGCTGCGACGGCTCTCGTCCTGTTCATCTTTTCGTCCACGTGGCTCTCGGACTTGTTCGTATCGGTTGGCCTGCCTCCGATTCCACTGGTGCCCGTTTCGCAGTCCCAGGCTTGTGTCGGTGCTGTGGTCGGCATCGGATTGGTGAAGGGAGGGTGGCGGATCATCAACTACCGTTTGTTGGGGAAGATCGGATTGGGGTGGGTCGCGACCCCCGTACTCTCCGCTTCGCTCAGTTATGTGCTGCTTTTTTTCATGCAGAACGTATTCTTGCAGAATGTACATATGTGACACGGTCTGGGCGACATATGAAAAAACCTGATCCATAGTGGACCAGGTCGATGGGCGATACAAGGATTGAACTTGTGACTTCTACCACGTCAAGGTAGCACTCTCCCGCTGAGTTAATCGCCCGAAAATCGTAATATCTGGAAGCCACTATACCCCAATAGTCGAATCCTGTCCATATACCCTTGATAACTTGGAAAAACTGGAGTAATCATACCCTAGTGTTCCTACAAGGAGGTCGGTTGTGGTCGACGGTGTGGCATTGGTGTATTGTGACGAGTTCTTCGATACCATATGGGGAAAGACTGCCCACGGCCTGGTGCGGTTCACCAGACGGTATGAAGTTGTCGGACTTGTCGACAGCAAGCATACGGGAGAGGATGCGGGCATGTTCCTCGATGGGAAACCCTCGGGAATCCTGATATATGAAGATATCGATTCGGCTGTCTCGGTCTGGAAAGCAGCGGGGAAACCGATTACCCACCTTGTGTTCGGTGTCGCCACCGATGGTGGGAGATTGACACCGAAGATGCGCAAGGATCTGCTCCATGCATTGGATCTGGGGCTCGATGTCGACTGTGGGATGCATTACTTCCTCTCCGATGATCCCGAGATGCAGGCGGCTGCAGCCAAAAACGGAGCGACAATCCGCGATATCCGCAAGACTCCTCCCAGAAACGAATTGCACAGCTATACCGGTAGGATCCGGGACGTGAAGTCGTTCCGGATCGCCTTGTTGGGGACCGATTCGTCGGTGGGCAAGCGTACCACCGCTTGGAAATTGGTCGACGCGTTCAATGCTAGGGGGATTTCGGCCGAGATGATCGGTACCGGCCAGACCGCATGGTTGCAGGGAGCCCGCTACGGGGTACGCATGGATGCGCTCATCAACGATTTTGTCGCCGGAGAGATCGAGAATGCGATCCTCGAAGCCTGGGACCACGAGAAACCGCACGTGATGGTGATCGAAGGGCAGGGAAGCCTGATGAATCCGTTGTATCCGGGTGGGTTCGAAATCCTTTCGGCGGGGCAACCGCATGCGGTGGTCATGCAGCATGCGCCGCTACGCGTCGACTACGATGGTATTCCCGGGACGCCGTTGCATCCCCTCAAGACACAAATCCAAGCAGTCGAATTGCTCGGTGGCAAGCCGGTGGTCGCCATTACGGTCAACCATGAGGGAATGGCACCTGGTGAGATCGATGCGCAGTGTGCGAAGGTTGCCAACGAGACCGGTCTTCCCGTTCGGGATGCTCTGGTGCACGACTTGGGTCCGATAGTCGATGTCCTGGTGGACATGATGGCTCGTGGAGGCCGGGCATGAAGATCGTTGCTTGCGAAGTCTGGCCGGTTACCTTGACGTTGGAGGAACCGTTCACTATCGCCTATTCAACAACCGAACAGGTGGTGAACTACTTTATCCGCATCGATACGGACGCGGGAATCTCGGGTTTCGGTTGCAGTGCCTACGACGAGGAGGTGACCGGTGAGAACGAATACACTGTCGGTAGAGCCCTCAACGACGTGGCGGTTCCCCTCCTTGTCGGTGAGGATCCGCTTTGCTATGCCGATATCCTGTCGCGATTGCACCGACAGCTTCCCACCCAACCGACGGCAATGGCCTCGGTCGATATGGCACTTCTCGATATCCTTGGCAAGAAGGCGGAACTGCCGTTGTACAGGTTGTTGGGTGGTTCGCGCACATCGATCCGCAGCAGTATCACAATCGGGATCCAACCGGTGGCCGCTGTAGTTGAAAAGGCCCGTAAATGGGTTGGAAAGGGCTACACGGCCTTGAAGATCAAAGGCGGAGTCTCGGTGGATGAAGATATCGAGAAGCTGCACAAGATCCGGGAGGCGGTAGGCCGGGAAGTGCAGATCTATTTCGATGCCAACCAAGGGTATTCCGAGGAAGATGCCCTGCTCTGCATCCGGACCTTGCATGCGGTGGGTGCCGAATTCATCGAACAGCCTTGTGCGAAGCGGGACTTGGCTGCCTTCGCCCGATTGCGCGATTTATCCGGAGGATCCTTGCGTATCATGGCCGATGAAGCCGTGTTGGGACCGGAGGATGCCATCAAGATTATCCAGGCAGGTGGCGCCGATATGTACAACATCAAGTTGGCAAAGACCGGTGGAATCTGGCGGGCGATGAAATTGGATGCGGTTGCCGCGGCTGTCGGAGCCCGCACCATGGTCGGGTGCATGGACGAAGCCGGACTGGGAATCGCCGCAGGTTTGCATATGGCTCTGTCCAGTCCGAACGTCGAGTATGCGGATTTGGATGGCCATGTCGAATTCATCGATGATCCGACCTATGACGCGGTACGTATCGTCGACGGTCGGGTGTACCCGAACGATGCACCGGGACTTGGTTTCTCCTTATAGTTGCATGAAAACACATCCATGCCGAATAATCGGATATGAAAAAGGCAACCGGGTTGGAGAACCAAACCGGTTGCCTTCTGGGCGATACAAGGATTGAACTTGTGACTTCTACCACGTCAAGGTAGCACTCTCCCGCTGAGTTAATCGCCCGTTCAAGAAGCAACATAAGATAAAATCGAAATTCTGTCCAGTATTCCCAGCAGCTTTTGAACATTTGCCATCGCTTCATATTTTCAACACAGAAAAACATCCCCACCACAAAAAAGACACATATCGCCAACATATGGCCATGCAACACTGGGACCATAAATTTCTCACAAAAATGGAGATGTTCAGTATGAAAAAGACTATTGTGCTTATCGCAGTACTGGTTCTCGTTGTTGGTACGGCATTCGCGGCACCAACGTTCTCAGGCAACTTCGGGTTCGATTACAAGTTTTCCCTGGACGGAGACATTGCTACCAGTGGGTATGACGGTACAGCGGGAGCGGCCGATATCAGCTTGTCGCTATCTGACGACTTCTATTCGATAGGATTGAGGAATTCTATCGATGGCGATGCTGCGTTGAACGCCAAGGACTGGTATGCGACAGCAACCGTGAAGGTAAGTGAGATTCTGAAGTCGATCGATATCGAACTTCCCGTTACCTTGAACGCTCTAGTCGGTAACCAGAATTTCTTCAATGCATCGGCCTACACCGACCCGAGTGGGGCCGAGGGTGACAACTATGCCCTCTACTCCAATAGTGTAGATCGTGCCAACATTCCCTTCGGTGTTACCGTCGGACTCGATGGCATCGGTAGTGCGACAGTGGGGTACGATTTACTCGGCGAGGGTGTTTTCGCTGGAGCAACAGTTACTCCGGTCGACGGAGTGTCCCTCGCAGGTGCAGTGGTGAACGATGCGACCTTCGATTCGTATGCCCCGGGTGGAAAAGCCATGACAGCGAGTGCCGCAGTCGATATCGCAGCGTTCGCAGGACTTGATTTCGACCTGTCGGTCGCCGGTTCGACATGGATCGCCTTCGATGCGGATGACCAGAACCTGTACTTCGCGGCGGTCAGCGGTGGAAAGGATGCGGTTTCAGGTTATGTCGAATACACCAACGAACAGACGGTGAGCAACATGAATGTGGGCGCTGGATTCCAAGTCAGCGATGCTTCGAAATTGTCTGCCGGCGTAGGAGTTTCAGATCTTGGCGGGGACAACACTCTTGGTGCCTATGCAAAGGGGACCTATACCATCGCCGGAATCACTACTTTCGTGAAATACGGATTCGACAACAATGGCGAGGCTTCGAGCGACCATTATATCCAGACCGGTTTGGACCTCTCTTTCTAAAGCAACGAGCAGTTTTTCCCCGGGGCAGACTTGGCGCGGGGAAAATTCCTCCAATATTCCCGTTATACAAGACCCCCTGGCGCCGTTGGCGGAGGGGGTTCTTTCCACATCGGGTCGACAACACGATAATCCGTTCCAGCTTATGCCCAGACTTTTATCCATCGTATTGTCCCAGAACTGTATCCAACAAGATACGTCATGAGTTGCCGCTGAATATCTATTGCGATATATCATTACAAGTTATCAATTATTATCATTCTCATGGCTTTCATATAAAGCCCTTTCTTTGCTATAGTAACCGTTATGAACAAGCGCAAGGTAAGTACTCTTGTCATAACATTATGCCTGATTCCTTTCCTCTTCTCCTCATGCTCGACAACCGGTCGTCTTGAAAAAATGGCCGCATCGGGAGCTGGGTTCACCGAAGTCATGGAAAGTGCGGGGATCGAGGCATACCCTTCGACCTTGCCTATCTATCACAACA
>Ga0154462_163_pt1 | contig 65653 bp, 68 predicted proteins | sample RifGroC2_FD_105655 | JGI IMG/M metagenome (GOLD analysis project Ga0154462, IMG submission 105655) | Spirochaetes bacterium GWC2_52_13
TGCTCGGTATCCGGGTGCTCGACCACTTGATCTTCAGCGACGAAGGGTTCCGCTCGATGCTTGAGGAGAATGAGTTGACTTGATGTTGTAAACCATAACGGAGGCAATCGATGGAAAAGTGTTTCCTAAGCGTGCTCTGTCATCTCAAAAAGTGTATACGTTAATGTAACCACATCAGCTCCACCTCAAATGCAAAAGTAGGAAGTGATTTTGAACTAACTGCTAAAGAGTTCTTCAGAAATGAAGGAATCACTTTAAAAAATACTTCAAACGCTCTTATAATACAATCCACAGGCTATGGGATAGTTTGGGCAACTGCACAAACCGTGTTTGCCTTGTTGATTGTTTGGTATGTGTGGAGATGGCGTAAATAAAATAAAGGATAAAATTATGAAAGTAAAAATTTCAGATAGGAAAAGAGCAGTTTATGTAGGCATCATGATTCTGCTGGCATACGGTGTTCTGGTTAGTGGGATGACTCAAGCAAAGGCTCCCGTCCTAATTGCGGATGTTATTAGTGGCTTGTCAGTTATTGGGATTGCTGTTCTCATGTACCCGTTATTCAAATCATTCAACAAAACAGCTTCGCAATTGTATCTCGGACTAAGATCAATAGAAGGACTCTTGATGATTATCGCCGGATTTGTTTTTCTTGCGTCTCCCGATACAAGAGGAATGATTTATGACGACATCCAAATATGGCCATTTATCCTCGGTGCTTTTACCTTCTATTTTTTGCTTTATCAGAGCAAGCTAATCCCTCAATTCATCTCTATTTGGGGTTTCGCTGGGACAGCCGTGTTGGCGATAACAACTGGGCTAAAACTTTTCGGTCAAAGCTTTCCAGTACTGGACTACTTCTTAATCCTGATTATTACAAATGAAGTCTTCCTAGCTATTTGGTTGATGGCTAAGGGGTTCAACAAAACTGCATAGGTACCAGTTAAGAATTCCACATTTTAAGTCATGACCACAGGCGTAGCCGGTGGCTTGCTGTCAGCCCTGCAAGGGCCTGATACTGGCAGCAGCTAAAGCTGCGTTTCACTACAGCATCCATTGCTCGCAACCCCTAAAGGGGTGCTTCCGTAATTCCGCCCCGAACCGATCCGCCACTTCCTGGTTTTGGATGTACTTCTTGTTCACTTCTTCGTTCAACCCTATGGTGCTCACATAGCACCACCGTGCCCAAAAAGTTTAATCCTTCCCGGTTCTCCGCCTCCATTCCGGATGTCGATCATACAGCATCAGGGCACTTTTCCCCTTCAGATACCCCATGATTCTCGACACCGATTCTTTCGGCGGTATCCTCACGCTCAAGTAGATGTGATCCTTGCTGATCGACCCTTCCACTATCTCGATCTTCTTCATATCCAACAATTGCCGCAAGATCCCTTTCAACTCCTCCCGGCATTCCCCGTACAACACCTTCCTCCGATACTTCGGGATCCACACGATGTGGTAGGTGCAATCCCAGCACGTGTGTGCTAGACTCTGTTCTGTCATCTGGCCTCCTGTCTTCTGTTCGGATGCGTTGTGAACCGCAACCAAACTGTATCATGGGAGGCCTTTCCTTTCGAAACATTTGTTCGGGTCTAACCACCTATCGCACCACAGGCTCAGCCTGTGGATTTCTCACGCTATTAAACCCAGAAGACCCAGATTGCGTAGTTTTTTTTATATTGTCAAAAGCATGTCATCGGATGAAGAACCACCGGGATTATCTTCCGAGACCCCAGCATAACCGTTATTTCACCTCCACAGCAAAAATGGCAACAGATGAGATCATATTCTTAAATAAGATTTTGAAAATTTTTTTGTTGTTTTTCATCATAAAAAGAGATATGATATCACCTAAAGTTTGTTTTAAACATTTTTTTGATTAAAAGAGGATTTATTATGATTCTGGAATTTTCGATCAAAAACTACAAAGTTTTCAAAGATCGAGCAACCATGAGCTTTGTCGCATCCAACTACGACAAGTCGACGCTCGAGAATCAGAATGTCAAATCCCTTCCAGATTTGGGAATCCGAATCCTCAACAGCGCAGTATTGTATGGTGCGAACGCATCAGGAAAAACCAAATTCTTCGAAGCTCTTGAGTTCATGAGACGATTTGTTCGAAAATCTTCGAAAGAAGGCCAAAAAGGTGAAATGATTCCCATCCAACCGTTCTTACTTTCTGAAGCCACAGAACATGAGCCAAGTGAATTTGAAGTTGTCTTTGTGCAGAACGGAATCATGTATCGTTATGGGTTTGAATGTACTAACCAAGCGGTGTTATCAGAATGGCTGTTCTTCAAACCAAAAACACGGGAAACCCAGATATTCTATCGCGACACAGTCGATAAGCATATTGAAGTCAATCAAACCCATTTCAAGAAAGGCGATCTTCTCATCAATGCAGACTTGGTACGTGATAACGCGCTCATGGTGTCGGTAGGGTCACAGTTCAATGATGAAATTTGCAATCATGTGGTGAAATGGTTCACACAAGATGTGGCATGTCTATCCTGCATGCATGAGTCTGGGTATAAAAGCTTGTCGTTGATGCAAACTGACCAAAATAACAATCATGACAAGATTCTTGATCTTTTACGACGAGCTGATCTTCATATTCAAGACATCAATGTTGAGACACTATCACCCGACAATCTGCCAAATTCCGCATCTCCCGAGCTTCGTGCATTCCTCATGGAAAAATTGCTTGCTGAGAAGACAAAAATCTACTCCGATGTCATAACAAGCCACCATAAGTACGATATTGAAAACAAGATCATTGGTTCGACGCTTTTCTCCTTGGAGAAAGAAGAATCGCATGGAACCCAAAAATTCTTCTACCTTTCAGGTCCAATTTTGGATGTATTGGAGCAGGGAAAAACCTTGTTCATTGATGAACTGGATGCTCGACTCCATCCCAATCTGGTCCAGCGGATATTCTCACTCTTCAATAACCCGAAAATCAATTGCCATGGGGCACAGTTGGTGGCGACAACGCATAACACGAGTCTTCTAAGGAGCGACAGGCTCCGAAAGGACCAGATATGGTTTGTCGAGAAGGATAATCATGAAGCTGCCCACCTATACTCGCTGGCGGATTTCAAATCGACTGAAGTACGCTCTAATGAGAACTATGAAACCAACTATCTGCGCGGAAAATATGGGGCCACCCCATACCTGCAGGAACTTGATAACTTTAAGAATCGTGTGAGTGAGGAAGAACGATAATGGCATCAAGAGAAATTGAGCGACGTAGGCGCCAAGAGTCTCATAATTTAAAAAGGAAGCGTGCTCGGTTATCGGTTTCTCCTACTATCCTGATAGTTTGTGAAGGCAAGAACACCGAAGTATCCTATTTCAATAAGCTGAAGTTTCGATCCGCAACCATAGTACCGGTGGGAGAAGGTTTCAACACTATTTCTCTTGTGGAAAGAGCAGAATTGCTGGCGAGTGAGAAAAAGTATGATGAGGTATGGTGTGTATTCGACCGTGATGATTTCCCTGCTTATAATTTCAACAATGCTATCTGGAAAGCACGAAGCAAAGGATTCGAAGTCGCATACTCAAACCAAGCATTTGAATATTGGATTATTCTTCATTTCCGTGATCACCAAGGAGGAGCGATGGATCGGAGCCAATATGGTATTCAAATCAACCGGCAATTGCGTTCGTTTCTTTTGCATTATGACCACGATGGGTCAAAAGACATCACAGATGAATTGTTCAATCTACTATTCAGCATAGACCCCACATATGGCAAACCCCGATCTCAACTTGCGATTGAGCGAAGTAGAAAAATTTATAATCGATTTGACCATTCATCTCCTGCAACTGAGGAATCTTCAACTACTATGCATCTTTTATTTGAGCATCTGATGGAATTCCAGAGATATTGATGCTATGTTGGAATCGTCACAAGGTGCTTAAAACAATCTATTGGTGATACTTCTTCAAGGAGTCTATCCATTGATGGCATGGTGGGATTAGACAGAGGAAGGTTGTACCCGAATGGCAGAATTGAAGACCAGGCAACATGAGGGCGATGTATTTGAATTCATCGATACCTTCGCGGATACCGATCAGAAGTGCTCAGATAGCCTTAAGCTGGTGAAGCTGATGCAGAAAATTACCGGGCATCCGCCCAAGATGTGGGGACCCACGATGATCGGCTTCGGCAGCTATCATTACAAGTCGGAACGTAGCACACAGGAGGGTGATTGGCCACTGGTTGGTTTCTCGCCACGCAAGGCAGCGATCTCGCTCTATGTGTACACGGGGAATCCCGAGCAGAAGCATCTGCTCGCTGACCTGGGAAAGTTCACAATGGGAAAGGCATGCATCTATGTGAAACAGCTGTCGGACATCAATGTCGGTCAGCTCGAACGGCTCATGCGGGCGACGATTGGATTCCTGCAGGACAAATACAGGTGAGCAGTCGGGAAGCAGTTGATCTGGCGTAATCGGCGGTCCTACACGGGTCTCTCGCCCGTGCCAAAAAACCCGAGGAGAGCTTCCAGCATCCCTTAGGCAGGATCAAAGCATGTGATCATCTCATATTGGTCGACATACGGATACCATCCATCTTCTTCCAGGAAAGAGATGAATGGAGAGGATTCGTCGATATTGATACATTTTACCATATCGGCGATCGTATAGGATTTTGCAAGCGCCAACAGCTCCCGGTAGATAGTGGGCGATCCCCCTACTGCTGAAATCTGCATGATATTTCCTGTATAAGGATGCAAAACAAAATATCCAACCGGATTCATACCCTCGATCAATACACGAATTATGAGATGTTCAAAGATATTGACGACAGATGCATTGGAGTTTTGCCACGAAGGTATGTATGGGAGAGAAAAAGAAGCACAAACCTCCAGATATCCATCCATTTCGGGAGCAGCGATCGTATAGGAGTAGGATTCCATCGAAGGAATCTCCTCCAACGATTTCCTAAAGCACCGGAGGCTCCGTGAAATGGCAAATCCACGCGACTCGTAAAGTTTCCGTGCCTTCAGATTATCTTGTATGACCTCAAGGACGAATTCGTGCGCTCCTCGGGCATTTGCATCGGACAATACCGTGTCCAAGAGAAGTCCACCGACTCCCCGTCCGCGCCATTCGGGAATTATCGCGGTTCCACCGTCGTAATACCTCATGTTCCCGTCCTCGTTCCTGACCCCGCATAGGATGAACCCAACGAGTTCACCATCGTCCGCAAAGGATCCGAACGAGGCATCGTAATCAATATCCCTCTGCATGTTCGCCACTGCCATCTCCTGCAACGTCTCCTTCACCGGAATGTGATAATCGCTGAAGGCACGCGTGAAAGCGGCATGTATATCGGCATGGGAAACCTGTGATAGTCTGGCAATCGTCATGAAGTGGAGTATATCAAGCCAAGGTTCCAAATGGAAGGTTCCATCGGACACCTTATGTTGCCTGTACTCGTTCGGCAATCATACCCAGACGTATGTTCAAATATGACAGGTCAACGATAGTTGGCTGAAGCCAATTGGTCGAGCATGTCCGTTAATTCCGACTGGGCATATGGCACCCCTTGTACAACAACAAGATTGATGTCGCGCAGTTGTGTGATATCTTCGAGGGGATTGCCGGAAAGGACCAACAGGTCGGCCCGCAGTCCAGCTTGGATAGAACCGAATTCATCGGCTCTGCGCAAACATTCTGCGGCATGTACTGTTGATGCGGCAAGCGCCTCCCACGGAGTCATTCCCAGCTCCACCAATGCCTCCAATTCCCTATGCAAAGAAGTTCCCGCAACCACGTTCAGGGTTCCACTGTCCGTCCCAGCTGCGATTGGAGCTTTTGCTTCAATCAGAGCCTCCACGATCAATTCGAAATCCTCCATGTGGTCGGAAGGTAACATTGCGTAGCCTTCCACTTGCTTCTTGATCAGATTGGAAAACGATTTGATCGAACCTGACCAGATTTTTCGATTGGGCGTGGATATGTAGCGAGTCCACGGATCGGTATCGATAGCATCGATGTGTTCGGGGGCGACAATATGTTTCCATACTTCCAAAGTCGGGACGTTCCAGATCCCTGCCTCTGCAGTACGATAGGCGATTTCATCGAGCCTGGAGGGACTGAATTTCATCTTGCCAAAGGGATTGATATATCCGGTGAGATGCTCGATGGAATGCATTGAAGAGCTATCGAGCACCGATTCCAAAGACACCTCGTGCGGAACATGTCCCACAACCGGCAACCCCAACTCCTCTGCTTCCCGTACGATAATGGAAAATGCCGACGATGGAAGCTTGTTGTATATCTTGAAATAATCGAATCCTTTTTCGTAGGCTTCTTGGACCATTTCTTTTCCTGCTTGAGCTGAATTTGTGTTTACATAGAGTGCCCTATCAAAATATTTGCCCGTACGTGCCTCATGGATGGGGCTTGCTTGGTAGACCCAAGGCGAAAGTACTTCCCCCCTGCGGATCGAATCACGGAATTCCAGGTGGTCGCTGAAGGCGAACCTGGCATCATCACACCCGGAGTCTGTCAAGGAAGCCATGTTGCGAACCGAGGTTACCCCATTCGCAAGAAACAACAAGGGGTCAAGGGCGTTGAAAAGAAGATGGACGTGGGCATCGGCCAAACCGGGGACTATCCATTTACCCGAACAGTCGATAATGTTTGCAGTCAAAGGAATCCTCCCATAATCTGTACCCACATACACAATTGTTTGGCCTTCGACAATCACGATCGCATCGTCGATAACTGTATCGGGCTCTGTCATGGGAATCACCGATGCATGTACGAAAGCTTGCGTGGCATGCACCTGCCGAATCTTTGGAAGTTCCACCCGAACTGCACGGGGTCCGGAAAAACACGACGTCATCAGCAACATGAACACCAAGACAGATCCACATACGAAGTTCTTATATTTTCTTCTTGTCATACCAGTATCCTCCTCACGCTTTACAATGGATAAGATACGGCTTGTAGAAGTTTGGCACCATCGAACGAGTGTATGAGAACGCGTGTGAACACCTAAGCATTTTGTTGTAATTCGCCTGTTTTCTGTATCCTGTGACAACAGGATGTTGTGGATCCATCCAGAATAACCAGATTTAGTCGTTCCTATATCCGTATGCAGGCACGCAATCCCAAACCATCGGCGACCAGTTTCGCAGGTGCTTGGAAAAAAGAAAATTTCCACAAGGTTCCATCCGTGATATAGTTCGCACAAGGCGTATGGGATAACCAGCCGATCTTTGCAACAGCACAGAGAACAAGATGATGAAAATTCAAGAATTCGACATTGTCATTGTTGGCGCAGGTATAGCGGGACTAACTGCCGGAATTCACTTACGCAAGAGGAATCTCAGTGTACTGGTCATCGAGAAAGCGGTTTTCCCACGGAAAAAACTGTGTGGAGGGTTTCTCACGTATCCTGCCATTCGGGAGATTGTGGCATTGGGTTTTGATTGCACCGACAACTCAATCTTCTACCCATCTTCAGACATATTCATCCATCATCACGGAAGCGAACTGAAACTAAAACTCACCCAGGACGCCTATATGGTGAGCCGGTTTGACTTTGACCATATGTTGTGTAAGAAATACCTGGAAATGGGAGGAGAGTTGATCGAGGGAACCCGAGCAACCTGTATTGCCGATGACAATACCCTCCTCCTCGACAATGGCGACACGCTTCGTTTCAACATTCTCATCGGTGCCGACGGCGCGAATAGCATGGTGAGGAAATATATAAATAGAGACATCCAACGCTCTGATGGTTTCTGTGTCGGCAAGAATTATTCTTTGCCAATTCCCTCCTCACTTCCGCAAGGTTTCCATCTGTATATGGATCTTATTGACGAGGGATACGGATGGTGTTTCGCTTATACCGACCGGTACGCCTCCGTAGGTGTCGGAGGCACGAAAAAGGACGGCATGGTACTGGATGCGGCGAAGCAACTCTTCGCTCGGCTGCACATTGATGAGCCACATCTGGAGGGTGCGATCATTCCAAATGGAACGCCTGCCAACATACTGGCCTCCGGAAATATATTTCTTGCCGGTGATGCGACAGGTCTTGTCGATAGGGTCTTGGGCGAAGGTATCTACCCTGCATTACTGGTGGGACGGATTATCGGAAGCAAGTTGGGAGCGGGGCTTACGGATAAAACGTATCGAAAGGAATTGAAGGAACTGACTGAGATTTGTCGATCCGCCCGAATCCTGGGCAAGCTTATGGCGGACAAGAATTTCAAGGACATACTGGTGCACAAGGGATTCGGCCATCCCCTTTTTCTGAAATACCTGTGTGAAGAGATCGTGTTGAAGAAAAACCAGCGTTATTCCCATGTCCTCCCTTCGTATATGAAGGGTCGAAAAAAGCAATCGGCACTGTCTTGAAAAACGAAACGTGTATATGGATGCGAGGGGGTTCCAGATGAAATTTTGCGGATGGTATGCGATTACTGTCGGAATTGTCATGATCGGACAATGGGTATTCTTCATTTCCATGGGGCAAGTACCCGAGTTGCAAAGCGAACCGTTGAGGATAGCTTTCCACCTTGCCTCGGAAGGCATAACGGCAATCCTATTGATCCTGAGTGGAGTCGGTGTCTTGCGATCGTGGAAACGCATACGGATTTGGTACCATGTGGCCTGTGGCATGCTCCTCTATTCGGTTATCGTGAGCCCAGGATATTTTGCCCAGCTTGGACAGTGGAGCTTGGTAGTCATGTTCGCTGTGCTAGGTGTGGCGACCATCAGTGCGATCGTGGTTCTGGACACGAGGTCTCCCGATACCCATGGATCATGAGGCGACCAGATATACCACCAGGGCAATAAAGAAAAATACCACAAAACACACAATCATGATGCCAAGCGTACGGGAGTAGCCATGTGGGGTTATCTGCCCAGCCTGATCCATACTTCTGATTCCTGGATACAATCGGGAGAAAAACGTCAAGATCGAGAAGATCAAAGCGATAATGCTGAAAACCTTTGTCGCGGCATTCCCGGTGATGATGATACCGATGAGAAGAACGATAAAAATCAGCTTGGTTCCGGCTACCCAATTGACAAGATATGTGACAAGAGCATGGATTTCCGGGTCGGATTTCGACTTCTCATAGGCATCGAAAAATCCAACGCTATTTCCTCTTTTGGATCCTGGAGCCAAGTAGAGCACAAGAACGTTTGACAATTCCAAGACGCCGAATAGCATCAAAGCAATCGATATCGCATCCAAGATGACCTCCTTTCCCTGTACAACGCTGTTGAACCATTCCTCTACACACCATGTTACTTGGTGCAGCACTACAGGCACAAGAAAAAAGTGCAAATCGATGGCAATGCCATTTTTTATGACCGGAATCCAAAAAACTATGATACAACTGATGAGAGGAACAAGGTAGCACAGCATGGAACAGTACATACAAAGCAAAGAACAATTGAGAGATCTCTGGACAAACATCTATAATACCGAAGGCAAGCCCGACTGGTCCCACATCCTGCCCTACTATGACGATGGCATATATTTCTGGGACAGTGTCCAGAAGATATACGGAATAAGCGAATTCAAAGCCATGACCGAGCGACTGATCGCCCGTTCCAACAACCTGAAAATGGATATAAAGAACATCGCCCAGAACGGAAATATCATATTCCTTGAATGGGAAATGAGTCTGAGCTTCAAGAAATATCCGAACTCATCCGTGTACGGCTCAAGCAGGGTAACGTTGAACGAGCGCGGAAAAATAATCGAACAACGCGATTACTATGACCTGTGGGGCGATATATTCGACAACATTCCCCGATTCGGCAAAGCCTATCGGAAATTCATGCATAAGAAATTCGGATAAGAAGAGAGCAATCATGAACCCATACCTGAAAGAATACAAATGGTCGAATATCGGAGCCATGCTCAAGAATAACAAGGCTACACCCAAGGAAGAACAGAAGGATTTCCATGGAAAACTGGTCGTCATCACCGGGGCCACGTCCGGAATCGGCTACGAGACAGCCCGACTCTATGCATCACATGGAGCCAAACTGCTGGTGATCAACCGAAACAAGGAAAAGTCAGAACTCCTCAAACAGGAGATCGAGCGTGACTTCAATGTTCCCTGCACCTGTTTCATTGCCGACTTTTCACAGCTCGGGCAGGTACATGCGGCCGCCGATATGCTTGCCGATGTAGATTGTGACATAGCGGTACTCATCCATAACGCCGGTGTCTACAATACCAAGCTTCGATTTACCGCCGACGATATCGAGGAAGTCTTTCAAGTCAACTATCTCGCATCATTCATCATAAACTACCGCCTGAAGGAGAAGCTGAGACAGCAGGGCCATGGTCGGATCATCTATGTCAACTCCGAGGGCCACCGCTTCGCGATCGCCGGACTGAGAATCGATGATCTGCGCTGGGAGCGACACCACTATACCGGCCTGAAGGGATACGGCTCGGCAAAAACCGCACAATTGCTCTCGATGTTCCAATTTTCCCGATATTTCCAAGATAGCGGAGTAACTATCAATGCCATGCATCCAGGCGATGTGCGGACAAACATGGGAGAGAACAATGGAAGGATCTACAGGTTCTTCAAGCATCTGCTGATAAACCCCTCCGCCAGATCCCCTGTACTATCTGCCCAAGCCCTCTATTACCTTGGAGTTTCGGACGACATCGAAGGAATCACCGGAAAATTCTTCAATTTCACCACAGAGGAAATCCCCGCACCCCATGCGCTGGATACCATGATGGCTCAGAAACTCTGGCAACTGAGCCTCGAAATGCAATAAGTTCAAAGCGTATCGGGCACCTTTTGCTTGCAGTGTCATGTGGTCTTCTATACAATTCCCATAGCAATGAAGATTTCTGATACTGGTTCTTCAAGGATAGGTAATGCAGGATACAGTTCTCCATGATGACGCCCCCTGTCTAGACAACCCAAATATTGCAGCAAATACCATGAACTATCCGATAACGAAGGAGAGTCCCCGATGAATGACCTCATCATCAATCTCCTACGCGGTAGTGTTTCCTCTGTCATGAATGTAATTCTCCTGTTCACCCTGACCAGGTCGAAATTCGGCCGCAACGGTACCATCGTTGTCGCCACCTCGGTATTTGCCATCAATATGGCCAGCACCATCTGGTTCTATGTGCATGGAGACCTTACCGCGCTTTCCAAGTTCGACATAATCATGTTTCTTGTTGTCGGCCTTGCCCTCAAACCAATGACACGGCTCAGTTTCATGCAATGGAGCTTCACGTTTCTCACTACCCTCAATATCATGATGATGATTATCTTTCTCAGCTTCGATTGGAGCAGATCATTGCCAATGCCCCCATATGCCAACACCTTCCTTCGTTTGGTGCTTTACATCGCAGTGATCTTCCTTTTTAAAAAGTACTTGCGGCTGTCCTACGAATCGGTGGTCAACAACTGGCCGATCTTCTCGGTCCTGGTTGTTTGTATCTTCCTCAACCTGTCCTATTATTTTTACGCCACGGATGACATCCAGAAGTCATTGACCGTGTTCAGATGGCCGCTATACCTACTGGTCACACTTTCCCTGGCCGCATACGGAACTGTCTTCTATTCCCTGAAGAAGATTATGGCCATGTACGCATTGGAAACGGAAAACTTGAAGATCCAGAACGAATCGGGACTTCTTCACCAAGCTGCAATCAAACTGGAAAAATATGCAAACTACGACACCTTGACCGGACTACCCAATAGGCGATTCTTCTTTGAACGGTTGGACCAAGTGGTGGCCGAGAGTGAGAGTAATGCCGCGAAATTCGCACTCCTGTATATCGATTTGGATGGATTCAAGGACATCAACGACAATTATGGACATGAAGTTGGCGATGGAGTGCTCGTTACGGTAGGAGACCGGCTGTTGAAGTGTATCCGCAAGACCGATATCGTTGCACGCCTTGGTGGAGATGAGTTTGCGATTATCTTCCGCGATATCGAAGATATGGAAATTGCAAAAAAGCTTACAGGGAAAATCCATACGATGTTACAGGAAACCATATCCATGGGGACTATCGAGTGTGCTGTCAATTCATCCATCGGCATCGCCGTTTACCCCGATACCGGCAAATATGGCGAGACATTGGTGCGGAATGCAGATTCGGCGATGTATGAAGTAAAAAGAAATGGAAAAGGTGGAATCGGCTTTTTCAAGGATACGCCATATATCCAGTCCCCATGAAGCCGATTGGGACCACCAGCGCGCGTTCTATTCGACCAAATCCTTGGCATTGCACCGGTTGCAGAACTCGGCATCGCCGCTACAGGGATTCGTGTGGACCATGACGTGACGGACTTTGGGAAACTTGCCCTCGATCCGATCATGGATCTCTTCAGCGACATCGTGGGCTTCATGCAGCCTCAGATGCCGGCAACAACAGATTTCCACTTCCACCCAAAACCCTGCTCCCACCGTCCGGGTCCGTAATAGATCGATCCGTTGCACCTGGGGATTCGAAAGGATCGCCTTTTCCAGCTGGGCCTTCGTATTCTTGTCCACCGACGAATCCATAAGTACGGAAATAGCCGACCTGAATACCTCGACAGCCGATTTCACGATCAGCAGGGCGATTATGACCGATGCGATAGGATCGAGTACCGGATATCCCAATCGTGCACCGACTACACCAACCAAAGCTCCTGTGGAGGAAAGGACATCCGACAAATGGTCGGTGGCCAGAGCGCGTAAGGAATTCAGGCTCGTCTTTTTCGCGGCCCGTGTAGTCATCTGCCACAACAGCAGCTTGGTGATTATCGAAAAACCTGCGCCAAGAAGTGGCAACAGGGTGGGAATAGCCAAGGTATCCACACGGCCGATATTCCGTATGCCCGACAAGCCGATACCGACTCCAGTACCGAAAATCACCAAGGCCAGGAAGACCGAGACGATACTCTCCAACTTCTCATGTCCGTACTGGTGGTTGCTGTCGGCTTCCCTATCGGAAGCGGCGACTCCGCCCATGACAACCGTATAGCTGACGACATCGCTGATGGAATTCACCCCATCCGAGACCAGTGCCGAGGATTTGCCGATTATTCCGGTGGTCAGTTTTAGAAGGGACAGCAGTATGCTGGTAACTATGGAGATGAGGGAGATCCTCACTCCGGTCTTGGTATGGGCGCTCCTTTCAGGTTTTCCCATGGGGCGACCTAGCGGGAGTGGCGCCCTTTGAGAACCTCGATGACCTCGTCCAGCCTGATGTTCTTCTGCGCAAGGAGCACCAGCATGTGGTACATGAGATCCGCGGCTTCGCCAAGGAAAAGGGGCTTGTTGTCGTCCTTCGCCTCTATGACGAGCTCGACAGCTTCCTCTCCGACCTTCTGGGCAATCTTGTTGATACCTCGGGAGAACAAATGGTTGGTATATGAACCTTCGATCGGATGCTCCCGTCGGTCGTGGATGACTTCCTCCAGGTAGAGCAGGAATTCACTTGACGTCATGAGCTCGGGATCGTTCGCTTCATCGAAACAGGTATCGCTACCGGTATGGCAGACCGGACCGGCTGGAATCGCCTTTATAAGCAGGGTATCGTTGTCGCAATCGGCGACAATTTCACGGACCGTAAGATAATTCCCACTCGTTTCCCCTTTCGTCCACAATTTTTGTCGGGTACGCGAATAAAAAGTCACCAGGCCACGTTCTTGTGTAATGGTCAAAGCCTCCTCATTCATATACCCAAGCATGAGGACACGACGTGTCACCGCATCTTGTACGATTGCCGGTACCAGTCCATTACCTTTATTAAAATCTACCTGCATCAAAACTCCCTCCAACCTAACGGTTCAGGCGTATAGGTATACCATGTTTTTCCAGAAAAATCTTCAGTTCGGGAATGTCTATCTCGTGAAAATGGAAAATCGAGGCAGCCAGCGCGGCATCCGCACCGCCGGAGGTGAAGATTTCGGTAAAATGTTCCATCGCTCCGGCCCCACCCGATGCGATTATCGGAATACGGACACGATCGCTGAAGCGACGGGTCAGTTCGACCGCAAAACCCGCTTTCGTGCCATCATGGTCCATGGACGTAAGCAGGATCTCCCCCGCCCCACGGTCCTCGGCTTCCACCGCCCAGGAAAGGGCCTCCAGACCTGTTGGTGTCCTACCTCCGGCCACATAGACTTCCCACCCGAGCATTCCATCGGCATCGAACGTGTGATTGGATCGGACATCGATCGCACAGACCACACATTGGCTACCGAATTCCTTGGCCAGCGTATCGATGATCCTGGGATCCTTTACGGCCATACTGTTGATGGAGATCTTGTCCGCACCCGCATCCAACAGGGCTCCGACATCGGCCACACTCCGTATTCCACCACCGACGGTGAAGGGAATATCGATGACATCGGCAATACGTCGCACCAACGATGTGAAGGTACCCCTATTCTCGACCGTCGCGGTGATATCGAGAAAGGTCAACTCGTCGGCTCCCTGGCGCGCATACAACGCGGCAAGCTCGACGGCATCACCAGCATCGCGCAAATTCACAAAGTTGACACCCTTGACCGTCCTGCCATCCCTGACATCGAGACAGGGAATTATTCGTTTAGCCAGCACTTCACACCCCCCGGGAAGCTTGCCATGCGGCAAGAGCCTTCGGTTCGATCGCCCCTTCGTATATCGCCTTCCCAATGATTGCTCCGGAAAGTCCCTTCTTCGCCAAGATATCCAGATCGGCCAAGGAGCGGATCCCTCCACTTGCGACCAGTTCCATGGAAAGTTCCCGTTTTGCCATATCGTCCATCAATGTTTCGTACAGCTCCACCGAGGGACCGTTCATCATCCCGTCCCGGGAAATATCGGTACTGACCACCGTACGGAACCCTGCCGCCAGATAGGTGGCGACGAAGTCATATACCGCCAGATCCGTCGTAGTCTCCCAGCCGGAGACCGCGATCTTTCCCTCCCGGCAATCAGCACCCAACACCAGCCGATCCGGACCAAACGTCTGGAGCAAGGAGAGCGTCAGTTCCCTGTCGCGTGCAGCCAAGGATCCAACGGTCGCCATAGCCGCACCAGCCGAAAATACCGCATCGAAATCCTGACGGGACTGCAGTCCTCCCCCGACATCGATCACCAGGTCGGTTTCCTCGGCTATCCGTTCAAGGACCTTCAGGTTCCGGACCCGCCCGGCTTTTGCTCCGTCAAGGTCGACGAGATGCAGACGTGACAGACCGGTATCCGCAAACATCTTGGCCAATTCGGTGGGATCGGCACCATACACCTGCTTGCTGGCATAGTCGCCCATCCGCAAGCGGACACACGATCCGTCGATAATATCCATTGCGGGTATCGCTACCATAACCGGTCCTCCGATATTTCCAGGAAGTTCTTCAATATCCGTTCGCCCAACGGTCCGCTTTTCTCCGGATGGAACTGCACTCCGCGATAATTTCCCGCCCCAAGGGCCGCGCTGAAGGTGTTCTGGCCATAGGTGCACGTGGCGATTGTCTCTTTCGATGCGGGAACATAGTATGAATGGACGAAGTAGCACCATGCCGGATCGGTTATTCCCGCAAAGAGCGGATCGTCACCGAGACCGAGGGTATTCCACCCCATATGCGGAATCTTCAGTCCCGGCTCCTCGGCGAACCGCACGACCTGACTTTCAAATATGCCCAGGCAATCGGTATCGTTCTCCTCGCTGCGGCTGCACATGAGCTGCATGCCCAGGCAGATACCGAGAAAGGGTTGTTGCAGGGACAGCAATACTTCGTCGAGATGTACCTGACGCAAGTACCGCATGGCCGACGACGCCTCGCCCACGCCGGGGAAAATCACACGGGAGGCATTGCGCAAGACCTTCGGATCATCGCTGACCGTGGCATCGCGACCCAACCTGTTGAGGGCACATAGCACCGAACGGATATTGCCGGCATTGTATTTCACGATAACGATGGAGGACATCACAACACTCCTTTGGTCGATGGCAGGTCGTCGTTCCCAGGGTAGCGGAAAACCGCATGCCGCAGTGCCCGACCGAAGGCTTTGAAGAGTGCCTCGGCCTGGTGATGCGCATTTCCGCTGCTTACCTGCATGTGGAGATTGCACTTGGCCTCATCGCTGAACGACTTGAAGAAATGGGAGAACAATTCCGTGGGGAACGTTCCCACCATTTCACGCGTAAATTCCACATCCCATGCGAACCAGGCCCTACCCGAGAAGTCGAGGGCAACGTGTGCCAAGCATTCGTCCATAGGCAACAGTTCGAATCCGTATCTGCCGATTCCCCGCTTATCTCCCAAGGCCTGGGCAACCGCTTGTCCGAGCACAATCGCCACATCCTCCACCGTATGGTGTTCGTCGACTTCCAGGTCCCCATTGCACTGCAGTGTGAGATCAAGGCGGCCATGGCGGGCGACCTGGTGCAACATATGGTCGAAAAACGGCAACCCGGTGGCAATGGATCCTTTTCCGGTGCCGTCGAGATCCAGTTCCAGACGTATGGATGTTTCCTTGGTCGTGCGTTCGAATCGGGCCGTGCGTGGCGGTCTCCCGATTGAACCGGAAAGCTTTGCCACCATATCGGGCCATCCGGTGAATGGCAGGGGATGCATCCCGGCATTGGTTGCAACCGTTTGGGGGTCCACCGCGATGATCCAGGAATGTTCGGCATCCGGACTTGGACCGGGGGACCCGATCAAGGGGAGCTGGTCATCGTATACGACCTGCTCCACGGGAATACCTTCGTTGTCGAGGGTGTCGAGAATCCGTTGCAGAACTTCCTTCGCATAGAAGGCCTCTTTCTCCCGTTGTAATAGTATGGCGAGCTGAAATATGCCTTCCTCCGCAAGGTGCCTTAGGCCCCTGAATACACCCGGTGTCCAAACAATGTCGGCAAATGTGGTCAGCGAATCCGTTACGACAACCGGTCCATCCAACGCGACTGCCAGTATCATCACCCGACTCTTCATCGATTGCTCCATGGTCAGCCCTCCAATTCTTCCATCGCCGTGAGCAGCGAATCGTTTTCACTTCTGTTGCCTATGGTGATCCGTACACACCCGAAACAACCGCGTACAGTAGAACGGTTTCTGATTATGATTCCCCGCTCCCGCAAGGAGGAGCACAGTCCATCCGGATCGAGTACCCGGACCAACAGGAAATTCGCATCGCTGGGGAAGACCATTTGCACACAGGAAAACTTCTGCAGCTGCCGGGCGACACGCTCCCGTTCCTGTATGGTCCCATCGATATTCCGGTACACTTCCTGTGCGTGCTCCAAAGCCGCGATCGCGAGCTCTTGTGCGATGCCGCTGAGATTGTAGGGATATTTGACCTTGTGCATGGCCTCGACAATCTCCGGCGGAGCAACCGCGATTCCCACCCGTGCATTCGCCAATCCCCAGCTTTTGGAGAGGGTCCGGAGAACCACCAGGCGGGGACAATCCCGCATGAGGGTAATCGCCGATTCCTTGCCTGAGAATTCGATATAGGCTTCATCGACTACGGTGATTCCCTTGAAGCGTAGGGCAATCGTCGCAATCTGTTCCAAAGGAAAACTGTTGCCGGACGGATTGTTGGGAGAGCAGATGAAGAGCATCTTATGCATGCCGGTTTCCGGAGTCCCGTTGTTCACCAGGTGGCAAACGGTATCCAAATGCCGCAGGTTGAGGGAAAAATCGGTCTGCAGAGGACAATGGGAGACCCCTATGTCGTTGATATCGGCGAACACCTCATACGCCCCATACGTAGGCGACATCAACAGTACCTTGTCCTTGTGGGGGACACAGAAGATCCTAAACAGTACATCGATCATTTCATCGCTACCGTTTCCTATCACCAGGCTCTTCTCCGGCAATCCCATGACAGTGGAAATCGCACGTTTCAAATCCCTATGTTGAGGATCGGGATACCGGTTTCTCCCCACATCCCCGACAAAGTCACGCCAATTCTCGTTGGCATCCAAGAACACTTTTGCTGTCCCGGTATATTCATTGCGGGCAGATGAATAGGGAACCAACGATACAATGTTCGGCCGCATGAGTTCCTTGATAGTGAATCCGCTCATTTTTGCTCCTCTTCGATGCTTGACAATCGTACACGTACAGCTTGGGCATGGGCATCCAACGATTCGGCGGTTGCCATGGTCTCGATCACCGGGCCCAGGGATTGCAACCCGTGCCTGGTAATTCGCTGGAATGTTATCTTCTTATAGAAACTGTCCAAGGAAACCCCACTGTATGAACGGGCCCACCCTGCGGTAGGCAACGTATGGTTTGTTCCCGAGGCATAATCCCCTGCCGACTCGCATGTCCATTCGCCGAGAAAAACGGACCCGGCGTTTCTCACCTGGTTCTCGACCAGCGCAAAGTCGACAGTATTGACGATGAGGTGTTCCGGACCATAGGTATTGATCACACGTGGCAACAACCCGATATCAGTGACAAGTACAGCCTTGGCGTGCTGCAGTGACTGGAGCGCCAATTCCTTGCGTGGTAGATATGCCAATTGTGCTTCGAGTTCCCTCTCTACGGCATCGGCCAGATGGTGGCCGGCCTGGACGTCGTCGGCGCTGACGACGAGAATCACTTGGCTATCGGGACCATGTTCAGCCTGGCTGAGCAGATCCGCCGCCGCGAACCGAGGATTGCTGGAAGCATCGATCACCACCATGACTTCGGACGGACCCGCCGGAAGGTCTATGGCACATCGGCGAGCGGCAACCTGTTGTTTGGCTTCGGTGACGAAACGGTTTCCGGGACCGAATATCTTATCCACTGCGGGAACGGTTTGGGTACCGTAGGCAAGTGCGGCGATAGCCTGTGCTCCCCCCGCGGCCACGATTTTCGTTACACCACTTATGGATGCGGCATACAATATCGCGGGGTGGATCGTTCCGTCGGGCCTGGGAGGTGTGGCCAGAACCACGTGCTTGCACCCGGCCAACTGTGCCGGAATACCCAACATGAGGACCGTCGAGAACAACGGAGCACTTCCGCCCGGTACATAGATGCCGACAGTTTCCAATGGGATGCTTTTGCGCCAGCAATAGACTCCCGGTTCGGTCTCCACCTGCTCATCCCTCGGCTTTTGCGTTGCATGGAACCGTTCGATATTTCTCTTCGCATGATCGATGGCTGTGCGCAGCTTTACATCCAGGCTCGCTTTGGCAGCCTCCATGACCGATCGGGAAATCGACAGCGATTCCAATCGGGCGTGGTCGAACCGCTCGGCGTAGGCCAGCAGGGCAGAGTCGCCATGAAGGCGTACGTCTTCGATGATCTCGGAAACGACCGAGGCGACAGATTCCGCCTCCAACGCCGGTCGGGCCAGCAGCCTTGCGATTTCCTCGGGTTTTGGATCGATAATCCGCTCCATCAGTCCCATCGGGCTATCCTCCCTTCAGTCGGCCATCTTTTCGATAGCCGTAACCAGAATTCCTTGTGCCCCCAGATTCTTCAACTGCTCCAGGACATCCCAGAACCGTTCTTCCCTGACAACCGTCTGGACGGCACACCACCCGCTGTCCAGCAACGGCGTGACCGTAGGACTTTTCATACCGCCAATAATCGCCGCCGCCTGGTCCAAATGTTCCTTGGGGAGGTTGAACATGATGTACTTGTAATCGTCGGCACGCATAACGGCATCGATCCGCAGCAACAGGCGGTCCAGGATGACACGCTTGGCCTCGGCCAATCCGGGATGCACGAGCATGACTGCCGTAGAACGGTAAATCACTTCAACTTCCTGCAACCCGTTGCTCACCAGGGTGGCTCCGGTGCTCACCAAATCGCAAATGGCGTCGGCAACTCCAATCGAGGGGGTTATCTCTACCGAACCTGAGATCTCGTAGATCCTGGCATCCACACCCGCTTCCTCAAGCTTGCGTCCCAGGATACCGGGATAACTGGTTGCGATGCGCTTGCCATCGAGCGATTTCAGACCATCGTAGGCAAACCCCTGTGGAACCGCAATGGAGAGACGGCACTTGGAAAAGCCGAGGTCACGCAATACATCCAACGGCAAGTTCTGCTCATCATGTTCATTGCGACCGACAATGCCGATATCGGCGACACCATCGTGCACATACCGTGGAATATCGTCGTCCCGCAGGTAGAGGAATTCGATGGGGAAATTTTCAGCCTCTTCCTTGAGCAACCTTGAATCCGAACCGAACCTGATACCACAGTCCCGGATGATCTGCAACGATTTCTCACTCAACCGTCCACTTTTCTGTACCGCGATCCTCAATCGTGTCTCCATGCAAGCCCTCCTCAGGATAAAAAAAAACTCCGCGAAATGCGGAGTCGTCAAGTACTCTGTCAACGCACACGCATTCCATCAAGATTCCGAGATGTGGTGATGGTGATGCAGTGCCAATGTCTTTTTCATGAATTCACACTACCGAAGGCAATCTTTTGTGTCAAGAGCATCATGGAGTTTCATCGATCTCGACATCGGCCGCCTCGACCGTCACACCCACACGTTTCTTGCGCGCCATGAAAGCCACCAGGGCAAGGGTGAGTCCCACCACAATCACCGTAATGCCAAGGATTATGACCAGCAAATCCGCCACACTCCGGGGAAACAGGAACAACAGTACGGCGAACACGAGCGAAACCAGTCCCTCGGTAACCAATGGAGCCGCGGGGAAACCGGCGGCCTGGACGGCAAATGCATCGATGATCATGACAATGGCGGATATCACCATCTGGGCAGCCAGGACATAGATGATGATCGTCCACATGGCCTCACCGGTCGCCAAGGGCATGATGACAGCCAGAACACCGATAATGATTCCCAACACGCCCTTTACCAGTGTCGTCGCATGGTTGAACCGTCCGAACGAATATTTGTTCATGGTCGCCAGCGAACCGATTCCCGTTATGATGGCGACGATTCCCAAGACTATGATAAAGACCTGTATGAAAAGGTCCTGCCGGGCAAGTATGAAGATGCCCACTATGACCACAAGAATTGCGATCAGCAATTGTACGATCCATCGACCTTTCAGTTTCATCCGATTCCTCCCACAGAGCACAGTGATCTGTAACATCCTAATCTTTACTTTTCTTGGGCCTATCGAACAGATGGGCTTCGTTCGTGTCAGCTCAGATATCTCGATTGCCAAACGAAGCGAGGGGAAAGGGGCCATGCAATGGCCACTCTCCCGAGCGAGTGCAGGCAACGTAAGGTTCCATCCCTCGTCCTGGGATGTTGATACCTTTCATATCTTCGCTTCCTTGTCCTTGCCCTCTGTCCGATCCGCTCCAAGCTCAGCCACAAGCTTATGCTGTTACAGATCACCGGGTCGTTGCCATTATCCAAACGTCCCGGTATAGTTGCAGTATCACCTTTTTATGCAAGTATGTAAAGGAATTGTATGTACGATCATTTGTTGTTCGATGCCGACGGCACGCTTTTCAACTTCGAGGCCGCTGAAAAATGGGCCCTCTCGCACGTCTTGGAAGAGTTGGGGATCGATCCATCCGACGAAGCCATCGATACCTATAGCCGTATCAACAACGGTGTCTGGCTCGAGTTCGAGCAAGGGCTCATTACCATGGACCGGCTGAAGACGGAACGGTTCCGCCGCTTCTACAGCCGCTATGGACTGCAAGGCGACCCAGGCCTGACAGCACAAAGATACACGCTCATGCTTTCCCGATCCTTCCATCTCTATGATGATGCGATACCGGTCTTGGATGAATTGAAAAACCGCAATATCCCCATGAGCCTGATCACGAACGGCATATCGAACGTACAACGCGGCAGGCTTGTCGCCACCGGTACCCGAGACTACTTCACCGCGGTGGTTATCAGTGAGGAGATTGGCATCCAGAAGCCCCATCCGAGCTATTTCGAGAAGGCATTGTCTCTGGTACGCGATACCGGAGCTCCTGCCAAACGGCCGTTGGTGATCGGAGACAGTCCGACCAGTGACATCCGCGGAGGAATCGACTCGGGCTTGGATACCTGCTGGATAAACCGGTTCGGCATGCCCACCGATCCCACGCTCAGACCCACGTATGAGATAACAGGATTGAAAGAGCTCTTGGATATACTGGGCACCCGGTAGGCGGACTTCCCGTAGCCTACAGGTGCAGACCTTCTACCGGTCTTCGATCTCGACCAGATCCACATCGAATATCAGCAGGGTGTTCGGTTCGATCTTTGTCGAACCTGTCTCCCCATAGCCAAGATCCGGATGGACATAGAACCTGAATCGCGAACCGACGGACATGAGCATGAGCCCTTCGCGAAAGCCCGGGATCAGGGAGGAGAGGTCGAACGCACTGGGAATACCCCGTATGGAGGCATCGCCTTCACGGCCATCCAAGTAGGTGAGCCGGTAGTTGACCTTGACGGTATCGTCTCCCGACGGCATGGGACCTTCGGCATCCTCGAGGATCTCGTATTGGAGTCCACTGGAGGTGGTAATGACGCCTTCCCGCTTTCCGTTCACCGCAAGGAAACTCTCGGCATCCTCCAAATTCTTCTTGGCCAACTCTTCCAGACGTCGCGCTGCCTCATTGATCAACTTGTCTTGATATTCATACAACACGGAGTTCATCGACGATTGTTCTATCAGTGGTTCGTTCGAGACACCCGAATCATATGCGCCACGGGCGAAGTACACCGGGTCGATGCCTTGGACGTCCCGCATTGCCGTCACCATGAGCAGATACCCGTAGGTATAACTGAAACGCTCCTCAAGGGTTCCGGGCGGCGGGAGATATTCGATCATCGAGTTTTTGGATACCGAGGCTGATGAATCGGCACCGGCATCCACTACCGCTGTCGTATCCGTCTCCGTCGACCCCGGACCTGCCTCACGTGTCGAATCCGCAGGAACCTGGATACGAGCTGGATTGGCAGCGGTGTCCGTACCGTCCGATTTCTCCGCGCATCCTGTGACAAGGGTCATACTAACGAGTAGGGTTAGAACGAGTAGTCCGGGAATATATTTCTGTTGCCACACCATCACACTTGAACGTCCTTATTCCCCAACCCCATTTGTGCATGGTAAACGCAAAATTTGCCGTAGTCTACAAAAAAATCAAGCAAATACCGAATTTCCACGACTATCGATACCGACAATAACGGGAAAGTCCCGTATTTCCAGCCGTACCAGGGCTTCAGGCCCCAACTCCCCGAACGCGAGGATATGTTGTGACACCACTTTGGTCGCATACAGGGCTCCACACCCACCGAACGCAATCAGGTACAAACCTCCGTGGCGTCTGATGGCTTCGATAACCTGGGGACTTCTGGGACCTTTGCCGATCGTGGCGACCAAGCCCGCTTCCATGAGAGCCGGTACGAACCGGTCCATTCGTGCGGAAGTGGTGGGCCCACAGGACCCGATCACCATGGAATCGGGGGTTGCCGAGGGTCCCATGTAGTACATGGTTTCGCCTTGCAACGGAACCGGAAGGTCCTTGCCGTCTTGTAGCAGTCGCGACAACCGTTGGTGGACCTGGTCGCGTCCCACCAGCACTGTTCCGCTCAACAGTACGCGATCGTAGGCTTCCAATGACGAGATTGTTCCAGGATCGAATGGCAACCGTATTTCCCGTCTCATTGCGCACCTCCCCACTGGACCACGGCCGTGCGGTCGGCCCAACAGCTGATCGAGACACCGACAGGCAAACCCGCGATGTGGGTCGGTTCATATTCGACAGCTACGGCCAATGCAGTCAATGGTCCACCGAACCCGCCCGGTCCAATGTGCAGACCTTGGATGGAATCGAACAATTGTTGTTCCAACCTGGCGTACCGCGGGTCCGGATGTACCGAACCGACTTCGCGCAACAACGCTTTCTTCGAAAGCAACAGCGCCCGTTCCGCAGTTCCGCCCAATCCGACTCCAAGGACGATGGGCGGACACGGCTTGCCTCCAGCGTTGCGCACCATATCCAGGATGGTCGATAGTACCGTTTCGACACCGGCTGTGGGATTCAGCATCGCCAAGGCGGAGCAATTCTCGCTTCCGAATCCTTTCAGCATCATCCGGATAGTCAATCCCCCGCTATTCTTGGGGAACCAATGCACGACCGCAGGGAGATTCGTCCGTGTGTTTTCCCGATCGAACACCGGATCAAGAACAACCGAATTGCGGAAGAACCCATCGCGCACCGCCAATGCGATGCCGCTGTCCAAAGCCTCGCCGATCTCTTGCATGGAGAGCTGGACGTCGGGTCCCATTTCGACGAATGCGACCACCATGCCTGTATCCTGGCACATGGGCAATCCCGTCGCATCGGCAATGGCAAGATTTTCCCGAATCATAGCAAGGACCTCCAACGAAGCCTCGTAACGATCCTTCTTTCCATCATCCGGCCCCAACGCCTCTGTTGCGGACATCGTTTCCCGATACATCCAATCCAACCGGGCCATGAGTGATGGCTCCAGATGTGTCACCGCATGCAACAAGGCCTCGCGTACGGCACCGGCCAATCCATCCTTCTGGTGGTGGTCCATCATCCGCCTCTCCTTTCTTCCCAATATGTCCCCAACGTCAATGCCAGTATGCCGACGGCTATCCCCAACAGACCTCCTATACCGTCCGCTACGAGGTCCAGCATTTCCATGCTTCTGCCGAAACGGGGTTGAACAAGTTCTATCGTCAGTCCGATTGCGATAAGCAAAACCGCAACTGCACCGATTCTCCAACGGTTCGTCCAGATGGCAGCACCAGGATGCCAAGTCTCGCCCCTTGCCGCAACCGCACAGAACATACAGAAACCCAAAGCCGCATACGCCAATGCATGTGCACCCTTGTCGCCAAATGGAAGCCAGGAGATCAGACCAGCCGATCCACTCGAGGGAGACAGGGACAATACGGTGACAGTGAGGAGAACCAGCGGGCTGGAACCGAGCCCGAACCAATGGAAAAACCTCAGCACAGGTGTCTTCACAATGCATCTCCCTGTGTTGCACCCAAGCGAACCATCTCGTTGCGCAAGGTCGTGATGAAGGTATTCTTGTCGCCGAAATCCCGGGGAGCAGCCAAGCGGTGCGAGGGCGTGTCGCTCAGGAACCGTTGGATCACAATATCGGCGGGAATATGCCTGAGCAACAGGATCGTTTGGCGCACATGTTCGGCCATATCCGAAACCGGCAGGTTCCCGGCGATATACCGGTCATAGAGGCGCGTGCCGGCGACAACATGCAAATTGTGAATCTTTATCGCTTCGGGGTGGCTTTGTGCAATCACCTTGGCGGTATTGAGTATCTCGGCATCCCCTTCCTGCGGAAAGCCCAGGATCACGTGCGTACTTATCTCGATCCCGGCGGCGTGCAATCGTACACAGGCGTCAAGGTAATCGGAAACCGTGTGTCCCCGCCCTATCCAGCGCAAGGTCGCATCGTTTCCACTTTGGAGGCCAAGTTCCACCCATACCGCATCTACCCGATCCCTATACGAGGCCAACAACCCGACTATCGGGTCTTCCAGGCAATCGGGGCGGGTACTGACTATCAATTCCCGGTATTCCCCGGTCTGCAAGGCATGGTCGTACAATTGCTTCAACACCTCGGGATCATCGTACGTACTGGTAAAAGCCTGAAAGTAGATGCTTTTCGCCGAATCGGGATACCGCGTGTCGAGGAAATGGGAACCATGCCTGATCTGGTCGGTCAACGAATGTTTGCGGTCCTCAAGGGACAGTGGCGGTTCCGGCTTGCCAAGCTGGTCGATATTCTCCACAAAGGCACTGCTACGGTTGTATCGGCTTTCATCCCTACGCTGGTAGACAGCCGAAGAACCCTTGGCGTCACAATAGATGCAACCTCCTCCACGATTGGCCGACCGGTTGGGACACGAGAAACCACCATCCAGACCGATGCGGTATACCCGTTGCCCGTACCGTTGGTGAAGGTAGGTCTTGTAGTCACGCCACAGTTCTACCATCAGAGCACCTCGAGGAACACAGACACCTTGAGATCGGCATCGATCGCACATCCGAACAACAGGTCCAGCGTTTCGAATGAGAACCCGAGTGCGAAGGAAGCACTCGCCTCGAGCGGTCCAAGGGTGGAAAAGGGGGCTGCAAGGTTTGTCAACGTGGGATTATCGGTAAGCAGATCGGAGACTGTTTCCCCATACGTACCGACAGTGAGCATGGATTGGAGGACAAGACCGACGGGCTTGTCAAAGAACCAATGCAGGTGCTTCACCCGAACCATGAGCATGTCGTCGACCAAAGTGGTCGAAGGATAGGTCGGCATGCCGCGTGAACCGCCAAAATCGAAATAGGACTCTTTCCGGGGCACATGGATATGGGAAACGCCACCGTGCACATCGATCCAAAGAGCATTCCTTTCGCCCATCGGAAATACCTTCTGGAGTCGGCTTTCCACCTTGTATCCCAATTCCCCTTTGTATTCCGCATCCAGGGAAAGATCCGCACGCGTGCCACGGTGGGGAAAGAATCCGAACGGCATGGTGGTGTATACGGTCTCCAAGTGGACCGAAGGAAGGAACCCGTCATGATCCACCGAGGGATCACCGAACCACAAGTAGTCGAAGAGAGCCACAGTCTGGACAAGGAATCTGGGAGACGGTTGATGCCGCAATATGATTTCGGTGGAGAGCATCCTGTCCTGCACCTGTTCGTCCATGAAGGTGGAGCGAAGGTTCAACGGATGGATACCACCGCTGTGGTAGCTGATTTCATTGCCAATCTTCCAATTGTCGGAAAACCCATACATGAACAGGTTCGAGACATGCAAGGCATCGTCGTTCGACACCCGGACCGACCACGTGGTTGGAGAGGCGAAAACCTTGTACAACGAATAACTGAGCGAGAAGTCGGGTTTGAACTCGAAGGACGGTGTCGTCTCTGGTACAAAAACCAAGGAAAGTGTACCGAACACTCCGGCGGAAACAGAGGATCTCCTCGGTGCGAACTGGCGTGTCTGTATCTCCAGATTCCCCCAGACCGAGCCAGACCTTCCCAGACTCGCATCGGTATAGTCGTATGAGACCGTCGCATAGTTTCCCGACAAGCGCAGTTCGTCGAACTGTGCGTTGAGTTGGGATTTGCGCATGGAATCCAAGGGGAAGCCCGCAAACCGATTGAACGATGACAGATCGAAGCCGGCTTTGGACTCAAACTCCGCGCCTTGCAACGAACGGTGCGATACCGTTCGGACAAACACGTCCGGCAAGCTGAAATAAGGTCCGTACCGGTTGGGATCCAGGACATTCAGGGGCCGGGCGGTTCCGATTGTTCGGGCAATACTGGAGAAATCCTCCAGGTGCAACGCCGCTTCGGTTTCCCCAACCACGAGAATCTCGTCGACCTCGGCGAAATCGAGGAGTCCATGGTCCAACAACGATGGGGTCAACAACAGGTCTGCGCCGGCCACCTGGTCTACGACCGTATTTTTAGTGAGGATCACGACCAACTGGGCAAGGATCGATGTAAGCGATTCAAGCTCTTTTGCGGTAACGTCGTAATCGACGGCATTCACATCGACTGCGATTACGATATCGGCACCCATCTCCTTGGCAAGGTCGATCGGCATGTTGTCCACCAGTCCACCATCGATCACCATGCGCCCGTCGACAGGATACGGGGTAAACACCAATGGTATCGAAATGCTGGCTCGGATCGCGGTCACCAACGACCCGGAAGAGAAGATTATCTTTTCTCCCGTGACCAGGTCGGTACCGATACAGCGGAAAGGAATTGCCAAATCGTCGAAGTCCACGATTCCAGCGACTCGTGACAGGGAATCGTTGAGCATTTGCAGGATCCGCTGGTCGCCCAATATCCCGGAAGCGGTTCCGAGTCCACCACGATCGAACCCGATGATAAAGAGATTGTCACGATTGCGTCGCAGCGGTGTCGGATCAAGCGGAATAGGTGGTAAGGCCGAAAGTGCGAACAGCTCGACCATGTCGTATGCAGCGATGAGCCTTCTCATGTCTCCCGGTGAATACCCGGCGGCGTAGAGGCCTCCCACGAGGCTACCCATGCTGGTCCCCAGGACCATGTCGATGGGAATACCCGCGCGCTCCACCGCTTCGATGATCGGAATATGGGCGAATCCCCTCGCCCCTCCCCCCGAGAGCACGAGCGCGACTTTCGGACGGAGATTCCGTTGCGCCGGGCTCAAGCCGTAGGTGGTGATCGCGATCTGGCGGTCGCCGAGGGTAAGGCTACGATATTCGTAGGCCGAAAGTGGAGACACGAGGGCGGTGAGCAACACCAACGACAACAGAATGGCTTTCACATACCCTCGTCTTCTTGTCATATTCACGTTCCCAACACGGATCCGATGATCCGGGGATTTCCGTTTATGAAAGAGGTGCTGTCCATTTCCTTCTTCTGGGCCAATTGGAGCCGATCCACATAGAGCAGGCCATCTTTGCAGGCTATCGCCAAGCCCTTTCCCTTCACATGCTTGACGACGGTACCGCACACCGTACCGGGCGGAAGCGGTTCTTCTCCCGCCGTATCCACAGGTCCGTGCACCGAAGCAAGCATCAGTTGTATTCCCTGATACGTCGTGTAGGCTTTCGGCCAGGGAGCATAGGCCCGTACCTTGCAATGGAGGGATCGTGCGCTATCGGTCCAATCGACAAGGCCATCCGACTTGTTCAGCAAAGATGAGAACGTGGCGTCCTCTTCCCGTTGTACGGTCTCAACCAATCGGCCCGCGCACAACCGCTCCAACGTATCGGTTATGAGGGAAGCCGCACGCACCGCCACGATGTCACCAAGGCTCTGTGTGGTTTCGGTACCATCCAAAGACAGGGTCTCCTGCGCGAGGATATTGCCGCTGTCTATTTTCGCGACGATCCGTTGGATGCTGATTCCCGTGTGCGATTCTCCGTTGAGTAGGGCGAATTGCAGCGGGGCGCTTCCACGATATTTCGGTAGGAGCGATGGGTGGATGTTCGCCGTCCCCTGGGAGAACAGTGCGAGGAACTTCGGACCGAAATAGTGGCCGCAAGCGAACGAGACCAGGAAATTCGGCTGCAGGGCGGCGACCTGCGTCCGGGCATCACCCAAGAGCCGTTCATACTGGAGTACTGGAATGCCGAGTCGGATTGCCGTATCCTTGACCGGAGGTGCTTCCATATGGCGGCCCCGTCCAACAGGTCTGTCTGGATTTGTAAGGACCCCAACCACAGTGAAAGCCTCTGAAAGGGCTTCAAGGGCAGGCACGGCTATCGACGGATTACCTGCGAACAGAATCCGCAAATCGGAACACTCCATGCAGTATCTCCACTATTTTTTTCGTTTCTTGTTTCGCCTGTTGTACGATGCCACCAGTTTTTCCCGGGCCTCTTCGTCCATCCTGTCTATGAACAGGATTCCGTTGAGGTGGTCGTTCTCATGCTGGACGACCCGAGCCAACGTCCCTCCGATATGTTTGACGAACGCCTTGCCCGAGAGATCTTGTGCCTGAATTGTTATTTCCAATGGCCTGACGATATCGTAGTACATGCCGGGAATGCTCAAACACCCCTCTTCATACAACCCCTGCTCCTGGCTGGTCTCGATAATCTCGGGGTTGATGAACACCATGCGCTCGCCGGGGCGATGGGTGTCGACCACGAACAATCGCTTGAGCACACCTACTTGCGGAGCTGCCAATCCAATGCCATCGGCTTCAGCCATGGTTTCGAACATGGCATCCACGAATATTGCCAACGCGTTGTCGAAAACGGTAATTTTCTCCGTCTTCTCACGCAATACTTCTTCACCTAGTGTATAGATATCCAACATGGTTCAATAATAGCCGCAAAACGGTCCAATCGTCAATGTTCAGAGCATCTGCAATGGATCCAAGTCAATTTCCAGATACATGCCGGAAGGAGCCTTGTACTGCTCGTATACGCCGGTGGCGATCTGGAGGACACGGGAGGGTTCGGAACCTCTCAGGACCAGGTGATGCCTCCAATTGCCGGCTATCTTCTCCAACGGGCAGGGGGCGCTGCCGAGTATGTCGGGGATCTGCTTCGGCGGTACGTTTGATTCGGCGAGACCGTGGAGGAAGGATTCGACCATGTGACGCAACCGGTCGATTTCCACTTCGGTCTTCTCCTTGCTTCGTCCCCGTATGGTGAAGTTCACCAACCGGGTGTAGGGGGGAAAGGCTGTTTCCTTTCTCGCTGCCAATTCCTGTCGATAGAATTCCTCGATATTGCCGTTGGTCGCCAACCGTATCGCCGTATTGTCGGGATGGAAGGTCTGCACCACGACCTTTCCCGCATCGTTGTAGCGTCCTGCCCTGCCGCTGACTTGCACGATAAGGGAAAAAGTCCGTTCCTGGGACCTGAAGTCGGGAAGATTCAGTGCGCTGTCCGCCAAGACTATCCCCACCAGGTCCACCAGGGGGAAGTTCAACCCTTTGGCAACCATCTGGGTTCCAAGCAGGATATCGATTTTGCCCTCGCGAAACTCGTGGAGCACTGTGGCGACCATCGGCTTGTCCTTGGCCGAATCGGTATCCAATCGTGCGATACGGGCCTGGGGGAAAAACCGACCGACTTCCATTTCCACCATCTCCGTGCCGAAACCACCGTAACCGACATCCACGGAAGAACATTCGGGACAGACCGATATGGGGTTGCGTGAGAATCCGCAGTAGTGGCAGACCATCCTGTGCTTGTCCTTATGGTAGGTGAGCGCGACAGAACAGTGTGGACACACCATGTCATACCCGCAACTGCGGCAGTGGAAGTAATGGGAGAACCCCCTGCGGTTGAGGAACAGGATCACCTGGCGACCCTTGGCAAGTGTCGCTTTCATTTCTCCCATCAGCTTCTTGGAGAGCATACGTTGCTCGGCCAACATGTTCACCACCGTAACCTGGGGCGGAACACCCCCGGCGACCCGTCGGGAGAGGACATGGCGGACAACCTTCTTCTCCTCCATCATCAGGTGCGCTTCCAATGATGGGGTTGCGCTCCCCATGATCATGACCGCCCCGGCTTCCGATGCCTTCTTCTGGGCAATTTGCCGGGCATGGTATCGTGGATTGTTTCCCGATTTGTAGGAATTCTCATGTTCCTCATCGATGATTATCAACCCCAATTGTTCGAAAGGCGCGAATACGGCACTCCGGGCTCCGATAGCCAGCTGTACTTCCCCACGCTTGATCTTTCGCCATGCGGACAACCGTTGCGAGGGTGTCATGCCGGAATGGAGAATGGCGACCCGACCCGCGAACCGCTTGGATACCTGCCTGGCCAACTGATGGGTCAACGTGATCTCAGGTACCAGGTAGATCACTTGCCTACCCTGTGCAATCACGTTCTCGGCGATGCGAAGGAATACCTCGCTCTTGCCACTGCCGGTCACCCCATAGAGATAGTGCATCGGTTGGGAACTGGCGAGGATAGCGTCTAGGGTGGACTGTTGCTCGTCCGAGAGCATATGGTCCCCGATAGCCACGCTATCCTCATCCATGGGAAGCAAGGCGGGTTCGACATCGCGTCTCCCGCTTGGGATCATGCTGCCGAGCGCTTCCCCCTCGCTGCAGAGATAGAACCGGGCCATCCATTTGGCCAGTTCAATTTCACGCTCACCATACAACGGTTCCTTATCGATCACCCGCTTGATGGGTTTGATGGCGTAGGCGGTAGCTTCGATCGTCTCCAATACCTCGACAATGTAGGCGGTTACCTCACGGTTGCCGAACGGCACGACAGCACGCATACCCACCTGGGCGTTGCAGTCCGGGGGGACCAGGTAGGTGAAGCGTTGCCCGAGTGGATTGTTCAGGAGTACCGAGACAAACATCGCCTACCTCCCCGAGTTGGGCACAGGCAGATTGAGGACGTTCGCGGTTCGCTTGAGGTCCTCCCACACGGGCCCGCGGAGTTGAAGGTTCCTCAGGACGGCCGCAGGATGATAGGTCACCACGACAGGTAGCCCCTCGAACCGATGGATGGTTCCCCGCAATGCATGCAATGCGTCTTCACGTCCCAACAGGAAGTGGGCCGCAACTTTTCCGACACACAATATGCCGTCCGGCTTGACCAACGCGATCTGTCGTTTCAGGTATGGAATGCAGGCTTGCGCCTCTTGTGGGAGCGGATCCCGGTTCTCCGGCGGTCTGCATTTCACGATGTTGGCGATAAAGACATTCGTCGAGCGATCCAACCCGATTGCCGTCAACCATGAGTCGAGATACTTCCCGGCTTTGCCGACAAAGGGACGACCAGTGCGGTCTTCCTCGGCTCCGGGACCTTCTCCAATCACCATGAGACGGGCATTTGCCACACCTTCCCCGGGAACAGCATGTGTACGTGTACTCCCTAGGGCGCACAGCGAGCAGTTCGTAACCATGTGCGCGATTTGTGACAAGGAGACTCGATGCAAGGCGTCGGCAGCCTGTTGTTGCGGATCGGGAACAATCTCGAGAGCACGCTGGTGGAAATCGGGCACCTCGGTGGCCATGGTCCGGGTTTCGCCGATATAGTCCTGCACCTCCTGGAACAGAGACCATGCTTGTTCCAAGCTGGTTTCAACCGATTGTAGTACGTCTTCCCGATTATCTTGGGTCATATTCAATCCTATGGAGGTACAGTCCCCCCGGTGGAGCCGTCTTGCCGGCTTCCTTCCTGTTCCTGGACAGCATCCGCCGTTCGAACTCCTCGACAGGCGCGAGCGCTTCCCCCAATTGCAACATGGTTCCGACCATGGAACGGACCTGGTGCATGAGGAACGCATTCCCCCGTACGGTGTAGACCAATATCTGCCCTCCCCACTGCGAGCTTTCGAAGCCGAAGGAGCTGCTATACATATCCCTGACCCTTGAATGGCTCTGGTCGGCGGCGGCACTGAAGGTGGAAAAATCGTGGGTACCGACAATGCAGGCCGCATATCCGTTCAACAGCTCCAACGGAGGGAATTTGCGGATACGGCACACCCTGTTCCGATCGAACGGGGTATAATCGTCCAACACTTTCGTATAATACCGGTATTCCCGACACACCGAAGTGAAACGGGAATGAAAATATTCGTCTTCCTGGGCACTGCCGGTAATCCTGATATCAAGCGGCAACAAATGGTTGAGCGCGACAGGAAATACTTCGACGGGAACACTCTGGTTCTCGATATCGAAGTGTGCAACCTGTCCGATCGCATGCACCCCGGCGTCGGTCCGTCCCGATCCATGGATACAGACCGGCACCTTCAGCATCTTGCCCAAAGCTTTCTCAATTTCCTGTTGTACACTCCGTACACCCCGTTGCCGTTGCCATCCGGAGAATCCCGACCCGTCGTAACTGACGGTAATCTTGATTCTTCGATGTCCTGCGGCCAAGGAGAATTCGGAAGGTCTCCTCCAGTCAGAACGCGCCATCGATTTCCTCCACCACGACAAAAGCTATAGCCAATGGTCCTTCGTGTGTCAAGGAGAGATGGATCACAATAGAATCGAATCCGAGACGCTCCAGTATCCCCGCCTCCAAACCGATCTCGGGTTTGCCGATCGCATTTACCTTGACCGCGATCTCGGAGGGAGAAATTCCCCTGAATCCTGTCCCCAAAGCTTTGACCAACGCCTCTTTCGCGGCAAACCGGGAAGCCAGGAATTGGGACCGTCCCTGCTCCAGGGCCATTGCCTGGGCTACTTCTGTCGGGTGGAACATCCTGTTGAGCACATGGGTACCCATACGGTCCGAATCCATCCGTTCGATAGAAACCGCATCGATACCGACACCATGAATTTTTGCCGTGGTCACAACGCTATACCACCCAATTCCTGATTCACCTCCACCTGTGCAGGCATTTCCGACTTCTGGAAATATATCCTGATCGTCTCGGGATCGGTGGAGAACGAAATCTCGATATCGAAGTACGAGGGCTCTGCCATGAGCACCACGGGCGCACTGGAGACACCCTCGGTATCCACCATCGAATAATCGACGGTCGCCTTGATCGCAGTGGAATCGACCATGCCGATATACCGTTCGTCGGCCTTGATCTTCAATGTCACCGATTCCGGTACCGTACTGGTAGCCACAAAAGCATCGGGCAGGATCACGTGCAGTGGAATTTCCACCGTTCGTTGGTCCAACGTCGCGTAATTGACCACCAGGTAGATGCTGATGGCCAACAACAGGGAGAACACCTTTACCGGCCAGTTGAACAGCATTGTGCGCCACAATTTATTCGGTTTCATCTGTCGGGGCCTCCGTAATATCTTGTGGTGTGATATCGTGGTAACTGAACAAGGCCAACAACATCCGTTTCACGGTGGGAGAGTCGAGGTCATAATAGAGGTTGGCGTTGTAGGTGAGGCTGATAGCCCCGGTCTCTTCGGAGACTATCAAGACTATCGCATCCGATTCCTCGGCCAAGCCAAGTGCGGCACGGTGGCGTGTTCCGAAACTCTTCTTGATATCGGTCTGCTCACTCAAGGGAAGGTAACAGCCGGCCGCAATGATCTTCCCACTTTGTATGACCATGGCACCATCATGCAATGGGGTATCATGGTCGAAGACAGTGAGTATCAACGCCGAGGAGAGGTCCGCGTTCAAACGGGTACCCGAATCGACAACACCCTTGATCCCAAGATGCCGGGTGAAGACAATCAAAGCACCGCGGTTCTTCGAAACCAGGACATTGCAAGCGTTGAGGATGATATCGATCTGTTCGGCGGTCGTCTGCGCTCCCATCCTGAACAATCCACTGCGTCCACTGAACAGTTGGGTGAACGCGCGCCGCAATTCGGGTTGGTACACCACGCACATGAATATCACCATGGGAATGGTCATATACCGGTAGAGCCAGAGGAAGGTCTCCATATGGAGCAATCGGGCAAGACTGTAACCGGCGACTAGTATGAATACAATTTTTGCGATCTGCTGCGCCTTGGTCTGTGCCACCGAGACATGGAAACGGTAGAACACGTAGGTAAGTGTCCCTATCTCCACAATGGGTGCGATGATATTCCATATCGTGGTCATTATGCCTGCAAACATTCCCACCTCGTATTATTCGTCTTCTTCCGTAACCCACCCGAGAGTCCGTTGGACAGCCTTGTTCCAGAACAGGATCTTCTGGTCCCTCACCGCCGCATCCATCGCCGGTACCCAACGGGATTTTTCTTTCCAATGCTTCGACAACTCCTCGAAGGACTCCCAGAAACCACTGGAGAGACCCGCCGCATACGCGGCCCCTAGCGCAGTCGTTTCCACCACCTGGGGGCGGATAACGGGAATCCCCAACAAGTCGGCTTGGAACTCCATGAGCGGACGACTGTTGGTCAATCCTCCGTCGACCTTCAGGACTTCCACCTTGATTCCCGAATCTGCTTCCATGGCATCGAAAATATCCTTTGCCTGGAAAGCCGTCGCCTCCAACGCCGCCCTGCATATATGGGCCGCTGTCGCGAATCCTGTCAAGCCTGCTATGACTCCGCGGGCATCGCTTCGCCAATAGGGAGCGAACAGCCCGGAGAAGGCGGGCACGATATAGACTCCTCCACAGTCGGGAACAGATTCAGCCATCGTATCGACCTCGGGAGCGCTTTTGACGATCTTGAGGTTGTCACGTACCCATTGTACCAACGAACCGGCAACTGCGATAGAGCCTTCCAGTGCATAACGGGCAGGTTTTCCCGCTTCCTTATAGGCAACTGTGGTAAGCAGTCCCCGCGAGGAGAAACTGGGAACCTCGCCCGTATTGGTCAGGAGAAAACACCCCGTACCGTAGGTGCTTTTCCCTTGTCCAGCAGAAAAGCACGCCTGACCGAACAGGGCCGCCTGTTGGTCTCCGAGGATACCACAGACGGGAACAGGACCTTTGAATGGCCCGGAAGGGTCGGTATCGCCGTAGATTTCTCCGAATGAACTGACAATCCGGGGAAGGCTGGCACGGGGGATGCCGAACAGCCCGAGCAACCAATCGTCCCATTCGAGGGTCAAGATATCCATAAGGAGGTACCGGCTTGCGTTGGTGACGTCGGTCACGACGACTCCTTTGCCCGGCCCACCTGTCAAATTCCACACCAGATAGCTGTCGATGGTTCCGAACACCACCATTCCCCGCTCGGCGTCGGCACGCAAGCCATCGACATGGTCGAGCATCCACACGATCTTCGAGGCGGAGAAATAGGAACTGGGTATCAGGCCCGACTTCGACTGGAGCTTTTCGATATCGACGGTCGTTTTCAGGCCTTCGATATATTCGCTGCCGCGCAGGTCTTGCCATACGAGGGCGTTGTAGCGGACGATGCCCGTCTCAGGTTCCCACGCAACAATGGTTTCCCTCTGGTTGGTGATACCGATTCCTACGATATCCCTATAGCTTGCGCGAACCTTGGACAACGTCTGGCCAATGACTTCCACACTATTGTTCCAAATCTCCAACGGATCGTGCTCCACCCACCCGGGCTGGGGAAAAATCTGCTCGTGTTCCATCTGGTGGGAGGCCTTCAAGGCTCCACTCTGATCGAACAGGATGAATCTGGTGCTGGTTGTTCCCTGGTCCAATGCGCCGACAAATTTCACGGAACCCTCCTCAAGGTGTGGACATCATGCTTCAGTATATCGGCAAACGTGGAAACCCGCCACAGGTAATTTGACACACTGCCCGTAGTGCGTGGTATACTGTCTTTCGAGGTGCAAATACATGACATTGAGGGACGTTGTGCAGATAGTGGATGGGACGGTTTTGTGCGGAGACGACAACCTTGGACGGGAGGTGCATCTCGGGTTCGCGTCCGATCTCATGAGTGATGTCCTGACATTGTTGGCGGATGATATCCTGTTGATAACCGGGCTTTCGAACAACCAGGCGATACGGACTGCCGAGATGTCCGATATCCTGCAGATACTGTTTGTCCGTAACAAAAGGCCGACCAAAACCATGCTCGACCTCGCGAAAGAACATGGCATCACAATTATAACCACCCCCTACTCCATGTTCCGTTCAAGCGGCTTGCTCTTCAGCAAGGGCTTGCAACCGGTCTACTAGGAGTATCGGATGCATGTTTCGTTTCAAGTCCAAGCCGGAGACTTCTCCAATGCGGGAAAGGTGTCCAGTACGGTCAAGGGAATCCTCAAGCAACTCAACCTCGGTCCGGCACATATCAAACGTATCATCGTAGCCCTGTACGAAGCCGAGGTGAATGTGGTGGCCCACTCGTATGGCGGTACCATCACCTGCGAGGTGGAGCCCGAATCCGTCGACATCATGGTCTGCGATACAGGACCGGGAATTCCCGATCTCGATCTTGCCATGACCGAAGGATGGTCGACAGCAACCCCTGAAGTTCGCGAGATGGGATTCGGGGCAGGTATGGGTCTCGCCAATATCAGGAAGAACACCGACCGGTTGGCCATAGATACGGGAGAAGACAAACCGACAAGAATCCACATGTGTTTCGATCTGGCCGATGGGGCAACGCATGCGTGACCAACCCTTCCACCATACCCTCATGGTCCGCAAGGACCTCTGCCAGGGATGCACACATTGCATGAAGCGCTGCCCGACCGAAGCAATCCGCATAACCGGGGGAAAGGCACAGGTGGATCCGGAACGTTGTGTCGACTGCGGACAATGCATGGCTGTGTGTCCCCACAATGCCATAGTCATCGAGCAGAACGATTTCCAGCAGATATTCCATTACAAGTATCGTGTAGCGATACTCCCAACGTTGCTTATCGGCCAATTCGATGACGACGTTTCCGAAGAGGCAATGGTCGACGCTTTGCACAACATCGGGTTCACCCATGTCCATTATGCCGAATCGGGTGTCGATATCCTGAAAACCTTGGGCAAGAAGATCAGTGTCTATGCCGATCAACATCCTGTGGTTTCATCATATTGCCCCGCAGTGGTGCGTCTGATCCAGTTGCGGTATCCCGCCTTGCTTCCCAATGTGAACCTCATGCGTACACCCGCCCAGATCACCGCACTCTATGCACGTGTGGTGCTGCAATCGGAAGGCATCGCCTCCGAGGATATCGGCGTGTTCTATATCACACCATGTGCCGCCAAATATGCACAGATCAAGACTCCCGGATCCGCGACGAGCGGACTGATCCAAGGGGGATTGAATCTCGATTACGTGTTCAATCTCATGCAAACATATCTGGCTCAACATCCGAACCGCAAAAACGAGGAACTTGCACGTTGGGAAAAGCCGAAGATCACCGGACCGGCATTCCTATGGAGCCTCACCAAGGGTGAGAGCGCCATGATGCAAGGTCGTACCCTCTCAGTAGATGAAGTGCACAATGTGATCGAGTTTCTTGAACTGGTCGAGGACGACCGCCACAAGAACCTCGATTTCCTGGAGTTGCGTGCCTGCGACACCGGTTGTACCGGGGGTATCCTGACCTCACGGAACAGGTTTCTCGCCACCGAACGGATCAAGCATCATGCGGCCACCTTGCCCAAGGAATTGCATGAAGTAGACAAGGCTCGGATCCTTTCCTTCTCGGACCAGCTGATCCACAATTTGAAGACCGACCGTATCGTCGCCAAACATTCGTTGCAACTCGACAGGGACGTTTCCATGGCGATCAGGAAACTGGAGAAGGTGAAACGGATCACAGAAGTCTTGCCCGGCATAGATTGCGGTCTTTGCGGATGCCCCACCTGCCGTTCGCTCGCCGAGGATATCGCAAAGGCGAATGCAAGCATCCGCCGATGTGTGGTTCTCAAATTGACCGATCCCCACGGTTTGAACAATCTCGCGAAGATTTGGGGCGAAGTGATCCAAAAGGACCAGAAACCGTCTACATCGGAAGTCTGACCGACTCCAGACGCATCCGCTCGCTTGTGGAAGCTTCCCGCTCCAGCAACTCCTGACCTGCGATAACGACCGAACTGGCATACGTATCCATGGAAAGCAGCAACGCCTTCGCAGCATTTCGCACATCATCCACCGTAGTCCCGAGAATCCATGCCCGCCTGTCGCTGCGGAATACATCGGTAATCCCGAACAAGGCACGACGGAACGCGATCATGGATGCATCCTTCGGATAATAGGGCTTAAGCTCGCGGCTGATTATGGATATGATGGCGAGGTCCACCAGCTCCTGGTCGACACCATCCTCGGCGATACGTCCAAGCACCGAACGGAAATCGTTCAAGGTCCCGTCGATACGGGGATCACGGTAGCTGGAAAAAACACATAACCGTTCAAGCATATCGATATGGGCACTTACCCCATACGCGCCGCCGACACCCCTCACCTGTTCCCACAAATGGTTCGTAGTCAGGATATGGGCCAAGACAGTCTGGTGGGCCTGCATCGGCTCGAAGGGTTCGCAAGAGCGGCAGACCATGGCGCTGAAGCTGACCGAGGAGGGGATCCTGAAGAGCTCCAGCTCCTGGCCGGTCTTCTGCTCGATCGGGCTGGTATCCCTCGTGTGTTCACGCGAGGACACCAGATGCTCGGGAATCGATTCCGCGAACGTCCTCACACTTTGCTCCGCCGCCGCCAACAGGTGTTCGGATGTACAGAGGTGCAGGGTCAACCGGTCCCTGTCCACAATCTTGTTGCGCAGAGCTTCCAGGGAGGAGCCTATCAGGTGCAATGTTGCGGGATTTTCCGGGTCATGTCCGACAAGATGGAACCATTGGGCTATACCATTCCATATCTCATTCTGATTGAGGATGCGGGAAAAGTGACCTGCGGCACGTTGGGATGCATACATTTGGCCTGCGCTGGAGACATTCGACTCGTAGTCGCTTATCAGGTCGTGGATCACGGCATACAACCGTTCGGTATCGCCGAGATTCGCATTCCTCAGGATATCCGAGAGCAGCGACAGGGCCTCCTCCTGGTCCCGTTCAAGGCATTTGATCCGGAACACGAGCGCGGAAAGGGAGAATTCCGCCGACTGCAGGATAGAGGAGCTTTCCAGGAAAAAATAGAGCCCTCCGGTCTTTTCGCGGATACGTACCGCCATCTGGTCATACGGGATAGCACCTACTCCCGTCATATGGAGCATCCTGGTGAGCAATGGAAGGAGCAGTTGCTCCTCTTCATCCAGGTCTCCCACCGAGAATAGGCCATCGGTGTAGACGATCCCGTTGGTTTCCATCGTTTGGAGATACAGGGGCGCACCACCGGCTTCGCCTTGGTGTTGGGGAAGGACTCGTATCGTCTCCGGCAAATCCTCCTTGACCAACCGGGGAATAGTGGCCATAGCCTCGGGGGTATCGCGTTGTTCCTCGAATCTGACGAACCGCTGGGTATCCGAGTTCAACAGCAGCAATCCATCCTTGCCCAACGATTCCTGGACCTCCTGCAACCGTTGTCGCATCTGCTCATCCATGAGCTTGGTATGCTTCGGATCCGGTTTCACAACCAGGAGACAACGGTGGGGATTATCCAAAAGATGTTTGGTGATCCATTGTTCGAAATATCCGCTCGGGCCATCCGACGTTTCCATTTGGGCAAACAGTTCTCCCTCCTGCGGCGACGAAGCGGTGATCAATGTCTTCAACCGTTCCAATGCCGAGGAGATGCCGACTGTGACATGCGGCTTGAGGTTTTGCAGCCAACCACGGGTGGCGCGGTTCATTGCGCGCAAGCCGACAGGAATATCTCCTGTAAGTTCCTGGAGGAGAAACTCCTGGCGTTTGACGGCGTTTTGCACCAACCGCCGCGGGATTCCCTTCCCGACGATATCCGACAAGGTCTTGAGCACCAGTTCCTGGGCCTCCTGTGCCTTTTGGGGATCGATTCCCTTGAATCCGACGGTGAACGGCATCTGCCGGAAACTGGTGTCCATGCCGCTGACTTGGGAAATATCCTTTGCCAGCCTGGAATCGATGATCGCCTTGTACAACGGAGCGCCCGGATTCCCCAACAGGATATCTGTCAGGATGGTCAATGTAAGCACCTCCACCGGATCTTCCACTGTGGAAGTTGCCCAACTGATGGTAACAGAGGCATCGTTTCCAAGTTCGGAATCCGATTCGGAGGGACTGGTCGCATACACCGTCTTCGGTTTGTTCCAAGCCTTTGCCAGAGGTGTCGGACCTGGACTGCTCATGGCACTGGAGTCGGCGAGATACAGGTCGTCCAACAACGCAAGTTGCTCTGCGACATGCTGGTCTCCATAGAGGAACAATCGGCAATTCGAAGGATGGTAATGCGAGGCATAATAGCCGGCGAACTGCCGGTAGTTCAGTTTGATGATATGGCTGGGGTCCCCACCGGATTCATAGAAATACGGTGTGTCGGGATAGAGGCTCCGAATGCTTTGGCGGCCGACAATCGCATCATGGTCCGACAGTTCTCCCAACATCTCGTTGTAGACGACACCGTCGAACTTCAGATTCCCCTCGGGATCCGTTGTGATGCGGATTCCTTCCTGCCAAAAGGTCTCCTCGCGCAGCAAGGGATTGAATACCGCATCGGCGTATACCGCAAACAGATGCTTATAGTCCTTCAACAATGGTGAGGCTGCCGGATAGACCGTATAATCGGGATAGGTCATGGCATTCATGAATGTATTGGCACTTCCCTTGAGCAGGGACATGAAGGGATCGCGGACAGGATACCGTTTGGATCCGGCAAGAAGACAGTGTTCGATGATGTGCGGGGTTCCGCAATCGTTCACCGGTGGTGTCTTGAAGATGAATCCGAAGAAATTCTCAGGGTCCTTGTTCGCGACATGGTAGACTTCCATTCCGGTGATCCGGTGCCGATAGAAGTAACCATACCCATGATAGTCATCGAGCACGTCGATCGATTCAAGGACAAAACCATGGATTTCGTCTCCTGGCATCATCGATAATTCCGGCTCATCCACTCGTACACCCACTGGTACCTCCTGTCGTATTGACACTGAGAGAAGTTACCACGCCCTCTTTGGATTGACAACCCTCCGGTTCTTACGTACCTTCCAACCATGAGGAGTCTGCCATGCATTATATAGGAGCTCATGTGAGTGCTTCGGGCGGTGTGCACAATGCGGTTCAGCATGCGATCGATATCGGAGCGAATGCGTTCGCATTGTTTACGAAGAACCAGAAGCAGTGGAAGGTCGCGCCTCTCACGGAGGAACAGATCGGGTTGTTCAAGAACGCTATGGCGGATGCCGGATTCTCGGCGGAACAAGTGCTTCCCCACGACGGGTATCTGATCAATCTGGGAAATCCCGATCCCGAAAAGCGGCGAATCAGCCTCGATTCCTTCATCGATGAGATGAAGCGGGTCCAACTGTTGGGTTTGGATAGGCTGAATTTCCATCCCGGGGCGCATCTCAAGCAGATCGATCCGGATGACTGCATGCTGCTCATATCGCAAGGCATCGACGAGGCTTTGGCCGAGACCGAAGGGGTGAGCGCAGTCCTCGAGACCACAGCAGGTCAGGGTTCCGCACTCGGTCGCACATTCGAGGAGATTGCCCGTATCATTGAACGGGTGGAACACAAGGACCGACTCGGCGTGTGCATAGACACGTGCCATATCTTCGCCGCCGGATACGATATCAGGACCGCCGAGACGTTTGCCTCTGTCATGGATGATTTCGATCGGATCATCGGATTCGACAGGCTTATGGGCATGCACCTGAACGATGCCAAAAGTGTTCACGACAGCCACGTGGACCGGCATGCTCCGCTGGGACAAGGGAACCTGGGGATAGCACCGTTCAAGGCCCTCATGACCGATCCTCGGTTCGAAGGAATCCCCTTGATCCTGGAGACCACCGATCCCGAGCTTTGGAAACAGGAAATCACACTCTTGCGTGGTTTCGCCGATGGATATGCAGAAAAGGTGGAATAGCGGTATGAACAGTTTGTTCGAACATGCCAAACGGCCATTGGTGTTCGGTCACAGGGGATATTCGGAGCTTGCGCCGGAAAATACCATGAAGGCTTTCGATCTCTGTGTGGAACGTGGCGTTCCTGGGGTAGAATTGGATATCCATGTCTGCAAAAGCGGCGAGCTGGTGGTAATCCATGACCACGACCTGAAGCGCTTGGCCGGCATAGAGGGGATAGTGGAGGATCTCGATTACAAGCAGTTGTCGGAACTTGATGTCGGCTCGCACAAGGGTACCGAATTCGCTGGTGAACGTATTCCCCTCCTCGACGAACTGTTCGATCGGCATGGGGACCGGCTCTATTACGATATCGAGCTGAAGGTCAAAGGCTGGAAAGACACCAAAATTGGTGAAAAGACCTGGGAGACCATCAGAAAGCATGGTCTGGAAAAAGTTTGCATGGTATCGTCGTTCAATCCATTCGCTGTCCGCTATTTCAACCGAGCCTCCAGACAGGCTTTGCCGACAGCTGTCATCTACTGCGAATCTGAAGATGTTCCCAAGCTCCTCCAGCACGGATGGGGTCGGCATGTTGCGGGAGCTACGGTACTCAAGCCGGACCATAAACAGGTCGATGCGGCCATGTTGCGAAAATTCAGGGAACACAAGGGGTACCCGGTACTCGCCTGGACTGTCAACGACAAGTCTGTCGGGGAACGGTTGATGGGACTCGGAGTCGATGGAATCATCTCGAACGATCCGGGACTATTCTTGTAAGCGTATGGTCACCGGTACAGGTACCGGTACATTAGCGATGCGGTTATGGTACCAAACCGGGCGAACGCTGAACGTTGCGCCTCCTCCATGTTCGAGGCAACCGAATTGGCCGTCACATTGCCTGTCGAACCGACAACCGCACCGGTTCTCAGATTGATCAGGAAGGTCTCCCCAATGACTGTCACGGTCGCACCTTCGACTGTCGACTTGCTCTGCGAGATACCGGCATTTCCGAACAAGGCATACGTACTGTTCGGATAGGTGGAACGGAGATCGGCGAAGGTCTCCTCATCGTCGTCTGTGCGTTGGGGAGAGGCAACTGCGGCAACGATTCCATCTTTCGACAAGTTTTGCGCGATCGAAGTATTCGCCGAAACCGATTCGAGCAGGTCTCCCTGCAAGGAGAATTCAAACACCGCTACCACCAACGGTTGGTTACCCACAATCGATATCCTCGAATAGGGATAATAGATTTGCTTGGCCTGAAGTATCTGTGTGAACTGGGCATGGACGTCGGGGTCGAAGTCCTTCAGAAATTCCAATTCGGCTTCGAGGTCGATGTACAGGACCAGATCGCCTTGGCCAACCAACGAAGGATTGTTCGTGGAATAGATGAACTGACCGTTGCTGTCCGTCACAAACCGTTGGGAGTCCGCATAGGGTTCTCCCATTCCGTTGCGGGCAGTGGTCCGAACGGTTATCGGGGCTTCCACCACTCTCGGTGAAAGCGTCCTGGTTCCACGTCTCAGGGTTGCTTCTGTTGTGGGAAGCGAAGGATCTCCGACCGATACAGAGAGATTCAAAGCCTGGAGGATGGGTCTGATTCGAGCGATCGATTCTTCGTAGCGTTTGGCTCCACGATCCACAGGCAACGAACTTGCGATTTTCGCGATACCCAGATACTGCTTGACCGCAACGATATCCTTGTTTTCCCGAAAAGCCTTCGCCCCAAGATCCGACAACCTATCCATTTCCTGTTGTTTTTCCAACAGCTGGACCTCCGATTCGGTCCGGGCCTTCTCAAGCACCGCACTGTCCGCGATAGCCAGGAAAAAGACATCGACCGCGTTTTCGGAAACCTTGACAAATTCCTGTGTAACCTTCAAACGATAACTCTCGATCGCATTCCGCGAAGATAGTTCCGCTATATGTCGGCCGGTCACATCCTCTCCGATATATACCGATAGTTGTGAGAGCACGGATTCGTAGGAAAGTACGCGGGCGCGATTCTCGTTCGTTGCGGTTCCCTTACCGACAAAGGCGATCTGCGTCCTCGATACTTGCGGTTCGTACACCCACACAGGAACACCTTCCATGTTGGATTTCACCCATGTGCTCAACGAGGAACAGCCCATGGCAAGGATTGTAAGCAACAGCAATAGGACGGCTACTGGTTTTCTCATCGTATCTGTAGTCTACCACAGCCAACCGACAATCGGCGAGAGGGTAAATCCCTGAGCATTGCCCTGTACGGTCGTACCGATTCCCGATTCGACCAGTACCCGGTACCTGTACCCGGCCGATACACCCCAATACCAATGGGCTGAACTTTGGTGGGACAATTGGAACTCGATCTCAGCGCCGAGTAGAAACCCGAATCCATCCGAAGCATGCCATCGGGTTCCGACACCCACATGGAAAAGCGCCGCTGTTTGCAGATTCGTCCACCACGATCCCAATACATCGGGTGATTTGCCGAATATTCCGAGAGCAAAACGTGAAACCAGACCAGCTTGCGCCATCACTTCGAAAGCCGAGTTGTCCATGGGGGCATCGAATCCAACTTTGCCCGAGAACCGGAAAGTCGTTCTTCGGATCGGTAGTTCTACCGCTCCTTCCATACCGATGCGCTCCAACGAAACAGGAAAAGCCAAGGAAAAGGATAGTCCGGTCTTCTGCCTTACCAAGGGCATTCCTACGACAATCGGCCGTTTGGCCCACAATGGGCTGAATTCAGTAACCGCAACCGGTTGTTCGGATTCCCCTGGAAAATCGAACCGATCGACCACAGTCACCAAGGCAACCGCAGCTCCCTGGGTATCGGTAACCCATACCCGTTCGCCGATTGGCAATTCGGCGGAATCCGAGGTAGTCCAATAACCGGAAGCCATGGCATGTGTAAGTCTCAATCCGTCTGCAGTAGGGAAAACATCACTCAGGTCTGAACGAAACAGTCTTATCAACTCTTGCCGAAAGGTGGTTTCCCAAGAGGTACCCTCGGGTATAAGACAGGCAATGGTCCGGACGGCAACCGAATCCCGCCAAGCGATTCCCACAGTCACCTGCAACAGGTGTTTTCCGGCAAACAAGGAGTCGTCATATATTATTTCAGAGAGTTCGATCTTGAATAATTCAGCGGCCGAATCGGTGAACTCAAGCCGCCAATCCAACTCTTGACCGGCAACAAGGCTGGTCGATGCACGCAAGGCATCTGACGAAACCGCCGACGACGGTGGAACGATTATTTCCATTCGTGCCGAATCCACACCCGCTCCGAGTGCAAATAGCGGAAAGAGGATGACCACCGTCAACAACAATAATCGCCAAGACCTTCCTCTCAATCATCGACTCCCGCCCAATGGGCAATGATCTGCTCCACCAACAGAGCCGACTCCTCCATGGCTCCAACGGCCACCCACTCGAATCGGGAGTGGAGGTTGTGAGAGCCGGTATAGAGGTTGGGAGCGGGAATTCCCATTTGGGCAAGTCTAGCTCCATCGGTTCCTCCCCGTATGATCTTCTCATGCAGCTTCACACCCAACTTTTCCCCAGCCTTCCAAATGGCATCCATAATGGCGGGATCCTTCTTGATTGCTTCGTACATGTTCTGATACACAATCTTGGAATTCACCTCGACCTTTCCACCGGAAAACAACTTCTCGGTCGTTGTGGCAAGGCTGCGCAACACATCGATCCTACGTTCCAATCCATCCAACTCGAAATCCCTCAGGTAGAAGACCGCATGTGTGTGGATGCTGGAACCTTTGATTTCCTCGGCACAATAATAGCCATATCGACCGTCGGTCGCCTCGGGGCTTTCACTCCTGGGTAACGAGGCGATAAAGGAGACGGCCATGGAGACACTGTTCACCATACGTCCACGGGCAGCACCCAAATGGTATGGGATTCCCTGGAAATCGACTTCAACGGTCGCGGCATTGAAACATTCGGCTTCAATCTCTCCCCGTTCCCCTCCGTCGATCGTATAGCAACAACGGGATCTCAGCATACCGACATCGAATGCATCCATGCCCGAACCCGTCTCCTCATCGGAGGTGAATACCAGTTCCACCTCACCATGCCCAATGGCATCGTCGGCAACCAACCGTTCGGCAAGCGCCATGAGAATCGCGACTCCCGCCTTGTCGTCCCCACCCAGGAGGGTTGTCCCGTCGGTAACCACCAACTGCTGCCCGATATACCCGGCCAACAAAGGATTGTCGTCCTTCATAATGGAATATTCCCGGTTCAGGACAATATCATTGCCATCGTAGGAATCTATCACGCGGGCTTTGACACCATTGCCTGCCACATCGTCGGCAACATCCACATGTGCCATGAACCCTATTGTCGGTGCACTCTTCCCCTTCGGAAGATTGGAAGGGATCCGCGCGACCAGATAGCCTTTCGGATCGAAGACGATATCTCCGATTCCCAAGGCACGCAATTCCGCTTCCAATAGACGCAACAATTCGATTTGTCCGTCACTGGTCGGCCGGTGGTCGGTTATATGCGGATCGCTCATTGTGTCGATGGCGACATATTTGAGGAACCGATTCAAGATATTCTGTGATAGGGGGGATCGGGTCATGGTTCTTGTTTCTCCTGAAATTACAAACTGCACATAGTATCCCATATTTGAAGAACCCTAGCAAGGCAATCTCCCCTACCAACCGCTGCAACATCATGCGTTGAAGTTGTATTTCTTCAACAGGGGTTTTACCATATCCATTACCTGATAGATCGAAAATACGACCAGGATCAAACCGGTGACCACCGGTCCGTTGGTCATGGTTTTCCCGACTGTCATCATCGAAGTTGCGATGGCATAAGCCGCTCCGGGATCCGTGGTGACATCTACTATCCACTCCTGGAAGGATACCGACAACGATTCGTCCCCGTACTTGTAATACCGGTAGATCGACATGATCGTGGTCGCAGCCACCCCTGCGGCAACCGAGACCGCTGCCGCTGCCGTAATCTTTCCCCAAAAGACAATATTGGGGATGCATGCGTAGACTATCCCGGCAATCATGAGGACCAACGTCTTGGTAACCAATTTTTGCAAATCACGCATGAAGGCAGGCCGCTGGCTGGGAGGAATCGCGCGGCTTTGGGCCTCCCCGAAAGAGAGCATTGCCCGTTCGGTCGTGGACATCCTCGCCGAAAGTTCCGTATATGCCTCCTGTGGCATCAAACCTTCGGCCTCACCAAGCAGGACAGTCGGATCGGCACCACTTGCGACAGCATGGCAAAACCGCAAATAATCGGAGCCCATTTCCTCTTGAAGCATATGCTCGACAATCGCCGTTCCACTTGCCGGTCCGACGAGACTCCTGGTGGTATCCGACAATACACCGTGTTCATCGAGAACCGGTTGTACGACTGCGAGTTGTTCCTCGACAACCCTTGCCACGATCGGCACGATTTCCTTCTCATCCAGCTGTGGATTCACTCCAGGCTCCCACGCAAGTGAACAACCCAACAGACTGATTATCAGCCACAAACTCACCACATTGGTGAGAACGATACTCCTTCTTCTCATGATTCCTCCTCCTTTCATCAGACACCGTCTCCAGCTTCCGATGCCGCAATCGACGCGAAATTCCAACCGACATTCAAACAAAACTGGAATTTGCCGAAAGCCGGTATCAAGGCCTGCACATAGGTGTAGCTCTCGGGAAATCCATTGGACGGATCACGATAGATCACCGAGGGACGTAAAAACCACTCCGGAATAAAATTCCAGGTATAGCCAAATTCAATTTCATTGAGATAATGCAGTGAGTCTTGGGGAATGAATTGTCCTATGAAAAAGCAGACTTGTGCCATGGATATCGCCACGAATGGACCGGTTCCCCAGGGGTGGCACACGAGCTTCAGTGCAAGATCGAGCAGAATCTCTCCACCACCGGTACGATCGACGAGCAGTGAAACAGGCAATTCGACTCCGATTCCATCGGGATGGGACATACCCATTCCAAGTCGAATGCCGGTGTGGGACATCCACACCGAATCGATGGACCAAGCATCGGCGAACACGTGGATTCCTGTTGATCTGTTGTTTACGGCACTGGGCAAAGGAGAAAGAACGGCACAAACCAAAACCAGCAGCATTAGGGGACGTAAGGTGAGACACAGCCCCCCTTGGGGCGGTGAAGAGGCCAAGCCTCTTGAGTCCAGGGCCTGCCCTGGGGTATCGAAACCTTTCATCCCCAAACGGAGCGAGCGGAAAGGAGGCAGCTTGCCGGTTCCTCTCCCGAGCGAGTGCAGGGGACGTAAGGTGAGACACAGCCCCCTTTGGGGCGGTGAAGAGGCCAAGCCTCTTGAGTCCAGGGCCTGCCCTGGGGTATCGAAACCTTTCATAGCGACTCCTTGACCCGAACCTACCATCGGGACCTAGAAGCCGCAATCGTCACTTCATGCTAGTCACTTATTGTTCGTCGTGCTCCCAGCCGAGCGCTTCGGTGAGAGCCGCCTTCCTTTTCTTCATCGAGAAAATGGTGAACCGGGCTTCATCTCCATCGGTCAAGGTGAGGATCAATCCGTCGCGCAATCCTACTACCCGGCCGACCGAGAACTTCTCGATACGATCAATTGGAATAGACCAGACCTCTTTCGCCCGTTCTGGGGAACCGCTTCGCCGGTATCGCTGGTACAATACGACATCTGTATCGGTCACAACCAACCTACCCCGCACAAGGTCCTCCGAAGCCATGGGAGGAACTTTCCCGCAAAAGACCGAAAACTTCACGTTGGAATCGACGAGAGACTCAATGTCCCTATCACTCACCCAATACGATGTCCGGTAGTAGAGATACAGGATACAGAACATCAATACGAAGAGGGACCAGTAGGCCAATTGCGATATCCGGTTCATCGGCATGAACACCACTACGGCGAATAGAGCGAGGAGCAGGACCTTCAACAAGTTTTTCATAATCAGACTATATCAAAAGGCAAAGGCGCTGTCAGCACCATATGCTTGCCCCTTATCGACCTTTGGAGTATCTTGTCATCATGCATTTTATTCCTAGTTACCCCGACTCCACACCCCTCGAACTCTCCCACGCGGCCGAGTTGCAACCATATCTGCTCCAAAACCGGCATGGAATCAGTGAATTCTCCATGGCATCGCTCTATCCATTCACGAAAAAACGCCATTATACCATCAGTTCGTACAACGATTGGCAGGGTAATCACGCATACATGGTACGTGGGTTGCAATGGATTGATGGAAAAGAAGAGGTTTTTGCCATGCTCCCATCCGGTTACCCGGGAAAGGAATTTCTTGACGACCTGTTCACCCGGGTAGATGAGGTGAACACCATAAGTGAGGAACGGACTCCCGCCTGGTCCCACGGGCTGGCCGAGAACCACCCCCACTTGGTGTTGACAGAGGATAGGGACAATGCCGATTATATCTACGAAAGAAAGAGTCTGGTCGAGTTGGTGGGGCAAAGCCTGCATAAGAAGCTTGCGCACGCACTACATTTCGCAGAAGATCATCCCGACAGGGTCCTAGTACCGTCCCAAATCGCCAAAGTCTCGGATATGGTCGAGGTTCTCGACATCTGGGCAGAAGGAAGGGATCTGGTCGAGGACTACAAGGCGACACTGCTGGCTATCCAGAACCAGGCCGATCTGGCGTTGCGTGGAGTCGTGCTCTACACCGGTGACAAACCGGTTGCATTCACCTTGGGAGAAGAAGACGGCTCGTCCCGATTCATCATCCATATCGAGAAGGCTATCGGAGGTTTGCGCGGGGTATACCAGTATATCAACCGGGCCTTCGCAGCCGAAATGCCCGAACGTGTCACCGAAATCAACCGCGAACAGGACCTCGGTATCCCAGGACTCCGCCAAGCGAAGCTCACGTACAAGCCCTCTCGACTATTGATGAAGCACAGGATCCGTAAAGAACAGTAATTATTTCTGGGCGAACATGTTCATCAAGAGCCCCGCACCCATCATCTCGGGTTGCTCCATGCTCTTGAGACTGTCGACGAATTCCTGGAAATCGACCAGACTCTCCATGAGCATCAACCTGACAAAGGCTTCGTGTTCCCTCTTCCCGGTAAATTCGAGTTTCGATCCCTGTCGTTTCATCACAAAGACCATCTCCTCTTTCCTGACTTGCCAGGATTTCACCGAACCTTCGATGGTACGTATGAAAAAACCCTCGGACCTGAAGGAATCGGCCAACGTACGTCTGAGGAAATCGGCGGCCCGTTCGGAGGGGAAATCCAATTCGATGGTCACGACATCGCCGGCATCGGGCTCCTGTAGCTTCTTGCGATACCCGCTGCCACCTTTGAACGCCTGGACCAACAGGGGTGGTGCAGCAACAGATGCAAGCAGCATGGTCATGACCGCGACCCCGAACATGTCCGCCCCGATCGCACCGCTCGCAAGCCCGATACCAGCCACAATCAATGTCACCTCGCCCCTCGGCAACATACCTGCTCCAATGCGAAAGGCTCCTTTGAGATTGAAGCCGACAAACAACGCGGGAAATCCGCAGCCAATCAGTTTTCCTGCGAAGGCGATGACCGAGAAAAGGATTCCGAATCCCAATACGGCTCCAACAGCCCTGAAATCGACCATCATGCCCATGACTGCGAAAAATACCGGGATAAAATACTCACCGACAGCCTTCACCCGCTCGGTGATCTCCGCCGAAACATCGGTCTGGCTGAAGGAGAGCCCGGTGATATAGGCGCCGATGATCATGGCCAAACCCGCCATCTCGGATAGTCCCGCAAGCAGCAGAGCGATACCAAAGGAAAGTTCCGCGACCAGACCGAGGGATTCCAACCCTTTCATCCTCTTGGTCAGGTGGGGAGCGACCAGGATTCCCGCGACCATACAGATTGCCCAGAAGCCCACGGCCTTCAATGCCACAGCTCCGATTCCACCCCATGCAACGGAACCGCCACCCATTTCAACCGCGGAAATTCCCACGACCACCGAAAGCAGTACGATGCTGATAACATCATCCAGGACAGCCGCCGCAAGGATTGTCACACCTTCAGGCGAGGAGATCTTTTTTGTCTCCCCCAGAATCCTTGCCGTGATACCTATCGATGTCGCGGTACAGATGGTGCCGAGGAACAACGCCTCGGGATCCATGATCGAATGTACCGCTGGATGCAGCAGTACCGTAACTCCAGCTCCGAGGAGGAAGGAGACTATTACGCCTCCAAGTCCAACAACCGAAGCCTTGCCGCTGAATCGGAGAAACGTGGGAAGGTCCGTTTCCAATCCACTGGAAAAGAGGAGGAGAATCGAACCGACTGTCGCGATACCATACAACTCGGGTGAGACGGGAACCGTTCCGACCACAGGAGGAAACAAGGCTCCCAGCGAACCCAAGGGGATCGCCCCGAGAACATAGGGACCGACCACCATGCCGGCCACCAGCTCCCCCAACACTTTCGGTTGCTTGAGCTTGCGTGAGAAGAACCAACCGTTGAGCTTGGTCGCAACAAGAATCACTCCCAACTGGAGTGCCAACAACATCATTTCATGTGCCATGTGTTTTCCTTAGATTCCAAAAACCGCAAGAACTTCTTGCGCAGTCTTTGCGTTCAGAAGCCTTTCACGTGCTTCCTCTGTCTTGATTACCATACTGACTTCAGCTAGGAACTGAACGTGCGGGCCAACCCGGTCCAGGGGGGAGAGGGTCATGATGAATATACGACTGGGCTCACCATCCAAGGAAGCGAAGTCGACTCCGTCCTTCTTGATGCCTATGCAGGCCACCAGATTCTTCACGGCGGAGGTCTTGCCATGTGGAATGGCGACTCCATGCTGAATACCGGTCGACATTTTCCGTTCCCTATCCATCAAAGCCGAAAGTACGGCATCGCGATCCGTAACCAATTTTGCCGAGACCAGCAGGTCCAGCAATTCGGAGATAACCCCTTCCTTCGTTGTACTCTTCAACGAAGTGGTGACTACCGCAGGGGAAAGAATGTTCTTGATTTTCATTGTTCAGTGATACCACCATTACCTTTTTGATGCAAGACTCCCTACCCCAATCTGAAGCAACAATGGATTGGCTGAAGTATAGTCAGTGGAGGTTCACATGAAAACCAAACTACATTTCATTGTCGGGATGGTGCTCGTCGCCATCATCACCCTTACCGGTTGCGAGGAGACCCAAGGATCGGCGACCCTTCGGTTGCGGCTCACCGATGACAGCAGGTCAAGAGCCACATCGAGGGAGGTGATAAGTCCCCCGGGCCAAAGCCTGCTGATCTCGGGCTATACCGTAAGCGGTACCGGACCGAACGGGAATACGTTCTCGGTCTCAACAAACAGCACCCAAGTCGATATCAACGGATTGGTCATCGGAACCTGGGAAATCGGCGTAACTGGTTTCAACCAGCAGGGAACGGCCATGGCAAGGGGAACAGCAAGCCATCATCTGACAACAAGCGACAATACGGTGGAAGTTGTCCTCAACGAGTTCATCGGTGAAGGCTCGGTGAATATCGGGTTCGATTGGATCGATCCGGCCTATCCCAACATCGCCCTTGATTTGAAGCTCAAGGCGCAAGGAGGCGTCGAAGAGACCATAACCGAAGGGAAAACATTGTTTCCCGCCAGTGCAAGTGCCCGGTATGAAGCCGTACTCCCCACCGGTTCCTATGACCTCGCCTTCAGCCTCTACTCGAACGGAACCAGGATAGCCGGCGGTGTGGTAGCCCTCAGGATACTCGACGGGTATACCTCCCAGGAGGAAATCACCATACTTGTGGATCAAGAGACACCCGAGGCGACCGGCCTACAGATTTCCACCGATGTGGTCGATCCCGTATTGGGAACAATACAGGGTGTGCCTGCGACCATACTCCCGAATACTTCGGTGACTGCCACCTTCAGTCGTGGTGGCGGGGGAGGACCTGGAGCGGTCATGGTCGATTGGTATCTGGACGGTACCCATTTGGCGAGCGGGAATTCGATCGAATTCTCGACATATACCGGACCTCACCGGCTGGACGCGATAGCCAAAACCGAACATTTGGGGAGTGTGGGCTCCGAAACCCTACCCTTTCGGGCAACCGTGGAGTCCCAGCAGGGGATTCCTGTCGTAGTATCGAGCGTCACCGATGGCGAACTGGATGCGCAACAGCAACCCTACTGGCTCACCGGGGTAACCGATACTGCTTTTCTCAGGGACGGACGCCTGCTCATTGCAAGCGGAAACGGATTGCAGTTGTGCGAAATCAGGAAGGATCGGTTGGTGGTCCTGAAGAATTTCACCAGCACAGGTGCGGCGACTTCTCCCCAGACCGATCCGTATCCTACAAATGGCATTACGGATATCACCATCGATACGGTTGACAATATCGTCTGTACCACTGCACGGGAATTGGGAACTGTAGTGCTGTACAACTACGATGCGACAGCGAAGGAACTGCACAAGATTGTCGCCCTCGATACCTCATCGAGTCTTTGGGACGGTGCTATCGGCAACGTGGCGTTGAATACAAGCCTGAAGACCCTGTATGTTGTGGATCCGGTTGCCAACATACTGCATTTCGCCATGTACGGAACGGAAGGGATTGGAAGTTTCAAATGGTTCGGACTCTTCTCCCCGGAAATCGAAGTAGTCGATCCACAGCGGATCACCATCAGTTCCGACGGTAGTAGACTGGCAATGGCCTGCCCCACGAACCGGACGTTCCACACATACAAACTCTCGATTGATCCGATCACGGGAAATCCGAAGGTATTCGAGGAATTGCACACCACGGTAGCCGCAGGCCTGGCCTCGGGACCGTACGATATCAGGATTGTCGGGAATCTCCTGCAATTGGCTTTGGAGGATGGATTGCAGCTCTACCGGTTCCCGGACACCGGATCGGAGTGGATCCAGGAGCAGAAGATCAGTATCGATACAACGCGGGCCATCGACCTTGCCTTCGACTCCACATTCGGAAATTGCTGGATACTCCATGGTGGCTCGCAGCCGAAGGTTGCCAAATCCACCCTCATCAACGGAGTTCCCATCTATGATGACGGAAGCATGGATACCGGTTCCTTCGTGGCTTCGGGTATCAGCTACTCTCCGAAAGGCAATTTCCTCAGCATATATGGTGACAACCGGCTCATGCTGTTGAGGATCTCAGACGGTTGATGCCGGAATGCTCAAGGTAACCGTGGTTCCTGTTTCGGCCGTGCTCTCAAGCATGACGCTTCCGCCATGCAACGTGGCGATCCTGTCGACAATGGTGAGGCCTAGCCCCGACCCGGGGGATGTACGGGCAAATTCACCGCGGTAGAGTCGTTCAAAGACTTTTGGAATCTCGGAGGGGGGGATCGGCTTGCCCATATTATGCACCCGGATACGGAGCCGCCCCCCTTCCTTTTGGATCGCCAGGTCCACTTGTCCACCTTCATCGCCATATCTAATCGCATTCGAGAGCAGGTTGGAGACCGCCCGTGAAAGGAGGAAGGAATCTCCCATGAATGATTCGACACCGACAGTCTTGTTCAATCGCAGGGATTTGTGCATCAACTGCGCTTCGAACCGCTCCGTCAGTTCGTTGGCAAACGAGTCGGCATCGATCGCCGCCACATTGAGCTTGGTTTCGGGAGATTCCAGACGTATGAGTGTCTCAAGATCGTCGATCAGGGATTCCATCCGCTTCAGTTCGCGCCCGGTCCTTTCGAAACGTTCGCTTGTCGGCGCGAGGACACCATCGGCCATCCCCTCCAGTTGGGCTTTTACAGATGCAACAGGCGTACGTAGATCATGGGCCAGATCCTGTGACCATTGGGCTCTGACCGTACGTTCATGCAACAAACGCACGCGCAACGACTCGATCGATTCTGCGATCCGGACCAATTCGTCCGAGCCGTGGGGCACAATCGGATCGGTGATGTTTCCTTCGGTCATGTTGTGCAGATGGACCGACATGCGGTCGGCTGGACTGGAGACCTTCTTTGAGAAATAGAGGGCTGCAAGCAATGAGATTCCGAGCGAAAGGATCAGAGACGCGATGAATACCCAAGCCATCGATTCAAGCAAAGCCTTGTTCGCACTATCTTCCCCGAAAGACTCCTCCCCAGTCGAATAATACCCCACCAGGTTGCTGTCGACATATACGGGGTGCATGGTCGCCATGCTGAGAATCCGGCTCATGGATCCCCGCATACCCCCCATACCACGGTTGGTCGATACAAGCTGGCCGTTCGCATCGTAGATCGCAATCTGGCCACCATAGGATGCACTTTCCAGCCTGACTGTATCTCCCGAGAGGACCGATGCCGCCATTTCCCGTGCTTGCTGGAACCGGACCTGTCTCCACTGGTTCTCCGACTGTCGGAATCCGAACCCCAACAACACGGCGATCACCGCAAGCTGTATAATAAAGGCCGAGACGAAGACCAGAAAGGTTTTCTTGACAAGGGTCATGCCAGTTCCTTTCCGACGAAGCGGTAGCCGAAACCACGGACAGTCTCGACCCATTCGTTTACAGTCAGCTTTGCGCGGATATTCTTCATGTGTGTATTGATCGAGCGTTCGGATCCCTCGGCAAGATAATCGAGGCACATGCCAAGCAGCTGGTCCCGGCTGACCACACGCCCCCCACGCTGGGCAAGGAAAGCGAGTATCTTCCATTCGGTCGCTGTCAATTTCACTTCCAGGTTATCATGCAGACAGGTATGGGCATTCTCATCCAACTCCAGGACATGTCTGCTCTTGTCCAAGGCAAGTTCTTCCGGCAGGTACCATTTCTTGCCTGAAACAGATTTCTCCACCAATTCCTTGGGTCGTGTCCTTGCCAGGATGCTTCTGACACGCAGCACCAGCTCCCGCATCGAGAACGGCTTGACCACATAGTCGTCGGCACCGATTTCGAATCCGGTGATCCTGTCCGATTCGGAGGAACGAGCAGTAAGGAAAAGAATGGGAATATCCTGGTCCTGCTTGATCTTTCGTGCCAGATGGAAACCATCGCCATCCGGGAGCATGACATCCAGGACCAGCAGGTCGGGAACCGCCATCCGGACGGCCTCGAGTACACCGGAGATCCGATCGAACAACACCACGCGATGTCCATCGACTTCCAGGTACGAGACTATGGCATCGCTTAGTCCCGCATTGTCCTCAACCACAAAGATCTTCGCCATTGTTCCCCCTTCCACCATTGGTTCCACGTCCTATCGTACTATGTCAAGATGGACTAGGAAAGTGTCGTGTAGGTAAGACTTCGATAAAGATTGGATAAAGAGATCCTATCCAGTCCGTTTGCGCTCCAAAACGGGTAGATATAGGAAGAAAGCCAGGACCAGACAGATGCCGGAAACAACCAGCATGCCCATACCCAATCCCCACATGTTGCTGAAAAGTCCCAGCAGCAATGCGATTATCACAGCGAACAAGGTCTCCGCTTGGGATTCCACCGACAGCGACGAAGCCATGGACGATTGGTCCATCAGTTCGGTGACGTAGGCGATTCCCATGGGTTTCCTCAAATTCTCTATAACATAGATGCCGATATACAGAAGTATCGCAACCACAGGCACTCCCAACCAATAGGCGATTCCACCGATGATCCCACAAACGATTCCCATAACCAGCATGCGGTTCAATGGGATTGCCAGTGTCGAGTACCGCTGTGAAAGCTTTCCTGAAGACCGCGAGGCAAAGGCAGTCAGGAGATAGAGGGCCGCATACACGACCCCGGTGATGATCGCCGTCCGTTGGTCGCCCTCCAAGGCCAACAGGACCGGCAGTCCGACAGCGAAACTCTTGAGTATCGGTTGCAGATAGTCCTTGAACGCCTTGTAGTACCCGCTGTATAACGATTGGTTTGCTATCGCCCGAATCAGGTCGGGATTCCTCAAGCTCTTCAACAATGACCGTATGACATGGACAAATTCGGATGCGATGGTCTTGTCGCTGGTGTGCCGTGGGCCGTCGAGTTCAGGCGGATAGCTGAGTACCAACATAAGGTCGAGAACATACGGAATTATGGTGAAGAGGAAAACCGGTGCATACGACCCTCGCCAGAACACCAGGAACGCCGCGATCAAAGCCGATAACGCGGCACCGGCCTGGCTCCACGCCCGGGTATGTCCATAGTAGTGGGTCTTCAAGTGACCCCACCCGTGCATATGCAGGTATTCGAAGATCATGGCCTTGTGGGTCCCGGTTCTGAACGCATCGCCACCTGCATACACCAGCATGGCGGCGAACAGTACCCAATAGGATTCGGCGAAGAAGAACACGATGAACGAAAGGATATAGAACATGAAGGAGACCGCCATGGACCGTTTCCTTCCCAAGCTGTCCGCGATGACACCGGAGGGAATCTCCACAATATTGATGCTCACTTCCCTTGCGGCGTATAACGTACCGATTTGCAGGAAGGTAAGCCCCTTCTCAAGGAAGAACAACATGAGAAACGGTTCATAGAAGCGCAGATTCTTTAAGAACCCGTATGCACAGAACTTGTAGAACTGAAAATTCCGTTCGAAATCCGCCGCCGGCTTGGAATTGGAATGCATGGCCATACACCTCTGATTGTTATACCTGATACCATATCGGATATCGGGATAGTTATACAGGAAAATATTTTTTAGGAAAAGACATACGGGCGATTGACAAACTCAGGGTCTTGGTGTACTAGTTACATAAGACACTAATAATCGTCTATCAAAGGAGTCTATACATGATACGAATGAAAAACATCAGGTTTCACTATGGAAAGAAACCGTTGTTTGCCAACATGGACCTCGATATCCCGAAAGGGAACATCTACGGGTTGTTGGGAATGAATGGAGCAGGAAAGACAACCCTGCTGAAACTTATGTCGGGACAATTGTTTCCCTTGGAAGGCACATCCTCGGTACTGGGCTACGATCCGGTCAAACGAAACCCCGACATGCTGGCCGACCTGTTCCACTTGCCGGAAGAATTCCTGCTTCCCCGCATGCGTGCCGAAGAATACCTTGCGATCAACGCACCGTTCTACCCGAAGTTCGACCATGCGGCCCTACACCGCTACTGCATGGATTTCGATCTAGACCTTACTCAGAAGCTGAATGAACTGTCCTTCGGCCAAAAGAAGAAATTCCTCCTCTCGTTCGGACTTGCCTCGAATACCGGCTTGTTGATTCTCGACGAACCGACAAACGGGCTCGACATCCCTTCGAAGAGCCAGTTCCGCAGGACTGTTGCCTCGGCGATGACCGAGGATCGGACATTCATAATCAGCACACACCAAGTGCGGGACATGGAAAACCTGATCGACCCGATCATCATTGTCCATTCTGGGAAAGTCGTGTTCAACAGTGACCTGGCCACCATCGCGGAAAAATTGACCATGCAACTGGAGCGGACAGAACCCGATACCACTAATTGCATATTCACCGAAAAGGTTCCCGGAGGTTGGATGGCTGTAAAAGAACGGCAGGCCGATGAAGAAGAGACCTCGATCGATTTGGAAACCCTGTTCAACGCTGTCGTCTCCAATCCCGCGCCATTCGCCTTTTCGTTCCCGCAGCAAGGAGGCCTCGCATGAGATTCGTACGTGTACTGAATAGAGAGATCCAAGAGAGCAAGAGAACCCTGTTCATCTACTCCCTTACCATATTCCTCGTACTGTTCTTCCAGGAAATGGTCGGAGCATTCGTAACCCGCATGACCGGGAACATCATCAGCGATTCCGTCTATGAGGGAAGCTATCCCGGATTCCTGTTCCTTGGTGGATTCATAATCACCAGCATGGTCTTCGCCCAGGACATGTTCAGCAGGACAGGACAACACAATTGGCTCACACTGCCCGCTTCGACCGAGGAGAAGTTTCTTGCCAAAGCGTTGCTGACCGCAATCGCCTATCCGTTGGTCCTTACCGTCATCTTCACCCTCTCGTCGGTGGTCATCGAGGCGCTGGCACTGCTCTTCTTCGGCAATCCGTTCACCATGTTCAACCCGTTCGGCCCCTATGTCGGGAAGATGATCCTCCATTTCATCGCGACACAATCGATATTCCTGTTGGGAGCAACCTATTTCCGCAAGGCCCATTTCGTAAAGACAGTACTCGCACTCGGCCTGATCGGATTTGCCTTGAGCATACTGGCGACCATCTTCGTCCGTATTGTGTTCGCCCCATACGTCACCGGAATGTTCGGCTTCCACATCTCGCTGAATGCATACGATTTCCAGAACCACGCGAATCTTGTGACTATCGGCGAATGGATCGGCAACATCGTGTATTGGGCACTTCTTCCCGCATTCTGCTGGTTCACAGCCTATCTGAGAGTGAAGGAGGTACAGTCAACCGATGCAGTTCAATAAAAATACATCCATCTATCTGCAGATCGCAGACTACATGTACGACCGTATCCTCGGTGGCGATTGGCCCGATGGTGAACGGATTCCCTCGATCAGGGACATGGCGATCCAACTTGAAGTCAACCCCAACACGGTGACTCGGACATATACCCTATTGCAGGAGGAAGGAACCTTGGAAAACCAACGGGGAATTGGATACTTTACCGCAAACGATGCCCGGGCGAACGTGCTTGCCCGAATGAGGGAAAATTTCCTCCGGGACGAACTCCCCGTGCTGTTCGCCAGGATCGAACAACTGGGATTGACAATCACCGACATCGAAACGCAGCACGCACACTACGTACAGGAGAAGCAAAAATCATGAAACAGAATATACGGAAAAGCAATATCATGCTCATGGCGGCAGGAGCCTTTCTTGTGCTCATGCTCCTCGCTTCGATTATCACCGCGCGTGTGGTCTTCGACAAGGTGATCAGCACCCAGTCACCCAACAGGGGTGTGGTATACCTGAACACCAACTTCTAGATACCCTGGGGACCATGGGATATCATATCCCGTGGTCCTCCTCCAAGGTTTCGGGAGGAGACTCCAACAATTCGGGGTGCTGGATATACCTCAGCATCTCCTTCCATGCACTTGCCATGCCGAACCCGTCGCAGATTCGTTCGTCGCCCACAATCTTGAAATCAATGAATTTGCGCTCGACTATGGAATTGTCTTTCGCCAGCACCCTCTCCGTATACTTGGGCCCATAGGCGATGAATCCGCTGCAGGTACCGAAATTGTAGATGTGATGGTATATGGGAGCGAAATTGATCGATCCCATGGCTGTGACGAAAATGCTGCAGTGGAACGGACTGAGCCGTTGGATCGACTGAGGCATCCAACCATGGAAGTCGAGCCATTTGATCGTGCCGATGACAAACCTGATCAATCCCGTGGGAAGATGGTTGACGAATTTGGCGAAGGAATCGGTGGTGTTGTCGGTCCGGATATCCTTGTTCCGTTCGATTTCCTTCTGCAGACGAACCGCCACGTCGAATATCGTATCACTCGGATCATAGACCATCTTCACAACCGTCTGGGTTCCTTCCACCGACAAGTCCTTCTTGATCGCAAGGGAGATGCTCACTTCGTCCCGGGCATAGGCCTTGTGTCCGGCGATGAACCTGTTCACATAGGGCTTTTGGCTGATCATGCGGACAATCGAGGCCATGACGATATCGATAAAGGTGAGGTCCTGTCCGATGGGACTACCCTCGGCCCGCTTCTTGCGCAGGTACCGTTCGACATTTGTGATATCGATCTTGAAAGAGGCACCCACCTCGGAATCGTTTCTCGTACTCATGATATACGGTATCAAGGTAAAGAAGGTATCGGTGTGCATCAAGCGACGACCATCATAGCGGTCACGCCAATGTTTTCTCAGTTTCGGCCGTCGCACGGGTGTTCCATATTCTCGATTCCCAGACATGTTCTTCACCACCTGTCATACATATTGTTCCCGAATCTTATCATACGCACCAATAGACCATCCATCAAAAAGAATTTTTGTTGCCTTCACGCGTCAAAGCCAGTACCATACATCCACTCGGGAGGTAAAGATGGTAGAAAAATCGGAACGCATACGATATGTGTCGCTTGCGATCATATTGGTCCTGACAGCCTTGGCTGGCATACTATCGGATGGTCCGGCAACGTCCTTCGGCGACTTTCTCACCATCCAGAGCTCGGGCGCACGTCTCATCCAAGACTTCACCGCCATCGGTATAGGCGGCGCCATGGTGAACGCGGCGCTGGTGGGGTTGCTTGGTTTGGGAGTCGTCTATTTCTCCTCCGTCACCCTCGCAGGCCCGACCATCGCAGGTATCTTCACAATCCTGGGTTTCGGTTTCTTTGGTAAAACTCCACTCAACTGCATACCGATCATGGCAGGAGTCTGGGCTTCCGCCAGGTTCGCCGGCAAGACCATGGGCTCGTACAGCCTGATCGCACTGTTTGGAACCGCACTCGGACCATTGGTCACCTACATCATGTTCGAAATAGGCTTACCGCTTCCGTTCTCAATCCCCTTGGGCATATTGGGAGGCTTTGTGGCAGGAGCCATCCTACCTGCTGTCGCAGGATCCATGTTGCAACTGCACCAAGGATACAACCTCTACAATATCGGCTTCACCTGTGGCTTCCTCGGATTGTTCGCATCGTCGGCACTTCGTGCGGCAGATAGCATGGAGGACATCTCGATAGTCTGGAACACCACGTCACATGGTACTCTGGTCTTTTTGATTCCAGCTATTTCGGCTGCCCTCTGTTTCCTGGGAGCCGTATCCCCACCCGTCGGCGCCAAGCGGCTGTACCTCGATATCCGCAAGCTGCAAACACTTTCAGGACGTCTTCCCACCGATTATTTCGATGCCGTCGACTCGGGAGCCCCATGGTTCAACATGGGATTGCTCGGATTCTGCTCGGCCCTATTCATAGCGGTTGTGGGCGCTCCGTTCAACGGACCGGTGCTGGGAGGTATCCTTACGGTGATCGGATTCGGTGCGTTCGGAAAATCGTTGAGGAACTGTTGGCCTGTCGTGTTGGGAGTGTGTCTAGCAGTGGTGGTGTTCGGAAAGGATATTACCTCCCCCGGACCGATCCTGGCCGTCCTGTTCGTAACGACACTGGCCCCGATCGCGGGTGAATTCGGCATTTTGGCAGGTGTGGCAGCCGGGTTCATCCACCTGTTCATGGTTGAATCGACAGCCGCCTGGCATGGAGGCCTGGACTTGTACAACAACGGTTTCGCGGGCGGGTTGACAGCAACGCTGGTCATAGCGATCTTGCACTGGTATAGGACCAATAGAACCAAGGAGGACTTCAAGTCATGAAACGCAAGGAATTTCTCAATAGATTGATTGGTGAAGTATCGAATTTCCTGCTTGAAGGCAATCCGTTGCGTATGGTGATTTCCTTGCACCAGGAGGAAGATGGTGCCCACCTCAGTTTCTTCGATGACCGCAAACGGTCCGAGGAAGATCTGAAACGCATCCGCGAAGCGTTGAATCCGAAACATACCAGGCCTGAACTAGCCGAATACTACGGTATGATGGCGGGTCACGACACCTCGTGGGATGCCCGGTTGAAGCTCATAGGATGGCAAATAAAACACGCCACCGTCAGGAACTCCGACAGTGGCGTGCAAATCGACCTCTGGTTGGGAAGCGATGCGTTCAATCCCGATCAATTCACCATAGAAAAGGACTCTTGACCGCCCCTATTCCCATTCGATCGTACCGGGTGGCTTGCTTGTGATATCGTAGAGCACCCGGTTGACCCCCGGAACCTCGTTGCAGATTCGCGCCGAGGCCCGCTGCAATACTTCTGGGGGAAACCTGAACCAGTCGGCTGTCATGGCATCCTCGCTGGTCACCGCACGGAGGGAACACACCTCCTCGTACGTACGCTCGTCGCCCTGGACCCCCACACTCTTCACCGGCAGCAGGCAAGCCAAGGCCTGCCAGATATCGCCGTAGAGTCCGGCGTTCCTGATCTCCTCGATAAATATGGCATCGACATCGCGCAAGGTATCGAGCCGCTGTTCGGTGACTTCCCCGATACAGCGGACACCCAGACCAGGACCGGGGAACGGATGGCGGTACACGACCTCGTCCGGCAACCCGAGTTCCTTTCCAAGCAACCGCACCTCATCCTTGAACAGTTCCCGCAACGGTTCGAGGAGCGTAAAACGCAAATCCTCGGGCAATCCACCGACATTGTGGTGGCTCTTGATGGTGACCGAGGGTCCGCCCGAAGGGCTGATACTCTCGATCACATCAGGATACAAGGTACCCTGGGCCAAGAAGTCTATCTCTCCGGCAGCACGTGCCTCCTGTTCGAACACATCGATAAAGACCTTCCCTATAATCTTGCGCTTCTGTTCCGGTTCGGTCACACCCTTGAGGGCAGTGATAAACTGTTGCCGGGCATCGGCATATTGCAACCTGATGTTGAAGTTGTCACGGAATACGGAAAGGACCAGATCAGCCTCTCCCTTGCGCAACAACCCGTTGTTCACAAAAACACACACCAGCTGGTCACCGATCGCCTTGTGGATCAGCGCAGCTGCGACCGACGAATCGACACCACCCGAGAGCCCACACAGGACCTGCTTGTCCCCTACAATCCTGCGGATCTCGGCCACTTGGGTCTCGACAAAGGAACCCATGCTCCAGTCGGGCACAGCCTTGCAGATATCGACCACGAAATTCGCCAACAAACGCCCGCCCTCGACCGAATGGACAACCTCCGGGTGGAACTGTACTCCATACCACTGCTTGGCAGGATACTCCACTACGGCATACGTGCAATTCTCGGTCGAACCGGTGCACTCGAAATGGGCCGGAAGCGTATGGACCGAATCCCCATGACTCATCCAAACCTGGCTGTTCGGTGAAAGATCCTTCAACAGGACCGATTCCTTCTTGTTGATGCCGAGATGCGCGAATCCGTATTCCTTCTGTTTTGGTCGCTCAACCGTTCCGCCGTTCATGACAGAAAGGACCTGCAGCCCGTAGCAGATACCGAGGATCGGTATCCCCAACTCGAACAAACGGGCATCGGGACGGGGTGAACCCTCCTTTCGCACGCTTGCCGGACCACCGGAGAATACCAACCCCTTGGGTGCGATCTTGGCAACCTCTTCGGCGGAAATGGTATAGGGCACTATTTGGCTGTAGACCTGCTGTTCCCGGATGCGACGGGCTATGAGCTGGCTGTACTGGGCTCCGAAATCCAAGACCAGGATCGTGTCATGCTGCTGTTTTTCCATGAATATTCCTCAATATTATAAAGACAATGATCTTACCGGCGGATAGGCTTTCAACACTGCACGCGATACAGCGATTCCCAATACCACCCCGACTCCCGATTGGAGAAGATTCAATGGAATCTCGACCAATGCCGCTTCGAAACCGTACAAGACTCCACCGGCGATATAGTAACCGCCTGCCATCACAACCATACCGACCACACCGGCGAGTATCAGCTTGAGGATATTCGCATCACCCGGCACACCGGAGGCGAGTCCACTGCGGGCAATCACGGCGATAAGCAGACCTTGCGCTCCGTGGATGACGAACGAAAGTGGAGCCCATTGGGCATACCCACCGATCAAGTCGGCTATACCGGTTCCCAGGCCACCGGCTATGGCTGCGACCCACGGTCCGAAGAGAAAAGCCGAGAAAGTGATTACCACATCGCACAAGCTTATGTATCCCTTGATTGGAGTAGGAACACGCACCAGGAGTGTGAATACCACCACCGTTGCGGTCAGGACAGCCATCAAAGCTATTCTCAGGGCTGTCATTTTGGAGGAATCATTCGATTTCATCTTGGAACTTCTCCTTGTCTGGTCCGTTCGGGAGGGTGTCAGAGGTTATTGAACACTAACCAGAAAACTGTCGGAATCATAACCGAAAGTAACAAATGGGTAAAGAGTCCCCCCTTTGCGACCAAACGCCGGTAATTCGTTCGTTTCGTCTCCCTTCCAAGTCCGCGATGCTCGAGACTCATGGCCAGATGGGGTATCGATTTGAGCGCCACTACCAGTGCGGCGGTCACTGTCGGCATGACATCGGCCAATCGTTGCCGTCCCGTACGTTCACCGC
>Ga0154462_132_pt1 | contig 63204 bp, 49 predicted proteins | sample RifGroC2_FD_105655 | JGI IMG/M metagenome (GOLD analysis project Ga0154462, IMG submission 105655) | Spirochaetes bacterium GWC2_52_13
TGCTTATCAACCTCGCGTCCTCTCTCAATGCGGAGCAATGCAAAGCCGCGTCCATTATCGAAGGTCCTGTACTGATCATCGCTGGTGCAGGATCTGGGAAAACCCGTATGATCTGTTACCGGATCGCCCATATGTTGCAATCGGGTATAGACCAAAAACAAATCCTCGCCCTGACCTTCACAAACAAGGCCGCTGCGGAAATGGCAGGCCGTGTCCGGGAACTCACCGGTCGACAGTTGCCGGATCTTGTTACTTCCACGTTCCATGCATTCGGCATGCGTGTGCTGAAAAAGCATTGCCATATGCTTGGGTTCCGTCAAAATTTCACCATCTACGATTCTGCCGATCGTGTATCATTGCTTCGCGAGGTCATGCTGGAGGAAGAATTGGATCCCCAAGCATACGATCTCGATGGTATGTTGCAGCTTTTCAGCGACATCAAGACGGAACGCTCTCCTTGGCCATCGGACAGCCCCAGTCATGCGCGGATGCTGTACGATGCCTATCGTGAACATATGCGACTGTACAATGCGTTCGATTTCGATGACCTACTCATGCTCCCACTGGACCTTTTTACCCGATACCCGACCATTTTGGATGAGTATCGCAAGCAATACTCGCATATTATGGTCGACGAATTCCAGGACACCTCCTTGGAACAATATCGTCTGGTGAAATTGTTGGCTCAGGAAAGCAGGAACCTGTGTGTTGTCGGTGACGATGACCAATCGATCTATTCCTGGAGAGGAGCCAACTACCAGAACATCATGTTGTTCGAACAGGATTTTTCCGAGCGGGTCGAGATCAAACTCGAGCGCAACTACCGGTCCACGGGAACGATTCTCGAAGCTGCGAACAAGCTTATTCTCAACAACACCCAGAGAAAGGAAAAATCCCTGTGGACAGAGAGCGGTTCAGGGGGAAGAATTATCATGCTCAACCCTCAGGACGAGGAGGATGAAGTCGATACGGTTATCCGGCTGATGCGGCAACTTTCGTTCGAGCATCAGATCGGGTGGGATTCGTTCGGCATTCTGGTACGAACCAACCATTTGATTCCATTGGTTGAAAACAAGTTCATGCTTGAGAATATCCCCTGTGCGGTCAGCGGAGGACAAAGTTTTTTCGAACGCAAGGAGGTCAAGGATACTGTCGCGTACCTGCGGGTGCTCGCCAATCCAGATGACGATATAGCATTCCTGCGGATAGTGAACACACCACGAAGAGGAATCGGAAGGACAACCCTGCAGAGCTTGCGTTCTGTTGCGGAAAAGCACCATTGTTCACTCTACTCGGCTTTGGGAATCATAATCGCACCCGATTCAAAGCATTCGCCGAAGCAGATCCAGACACTGAAAATCCTTTACGAGTTGCTGCAAACATATCGGGAAGCCCTCTTTTCCGCCGGCCGACGGAAGAGTGCCGTGCTCAAATCACTTATGGAGGAAATCGGATATCGGCATCACATAGCCCAGGAACACATTGGAAATGAACAAGCCGCAATTTGGCGGTATAAGAGTGTCGAGACCTTTGTCACCCTCTTCTCACGCTGGGAGCGGGATGAAGACAATCGGAGCAACTCGGTCTTCGATTACCTGCAACGGCTTTCCCTGACTTCACGTGACCGCCAGGAAGATGAAGCGGAGGAAAAAAAAGTCTCCCTCATGACCATGCATGCTTCCAAAGGTTTGGAATTCGATACGGTGTTTTTGATTGGGATCGAAGACCATATCGTACCCCACGCACGCACCTTGGAGGAAAATCCAGATGCTTTGGAGGAAGAACGCCGTCTGTTTTATGTGGCTATCACGAGGGCAAGGAAATTATTGCATATATCCAGTTGTTCCCACCGGAAGCGGAACCGTGAATTGGTCGCCTCGATACCATCCCGGTTCCTTTCTGAGATTCCAACAGATTTGTTCGAGGAATCCAAGGAAGACAGGGTGTTGGAGGCAAGCGAGACGTTCGCCGCATTTGAAGCCCTACGTAAAAAATTGGCGCAAAAGGAATCATCGTAACAAAATGCAGGTACTGTTGACAGCATTCCCCATAGGCAATATAGTACGCCCATGTGTGGAATAGTAGGATATGTCGGAAAACGGCCAGCTGCAGAATTGCTCCTTGAGAGTCTGCGGAAGCTGGAATATCGGGGCTATGACTCTGCCGGATTGGCCATCCACACCGGCACAGGCCTTACCATCGCAAAGGAAGCAGGAAGAATCGCTGTCTTGAGCCAATTACTCGATACCCAAAAGCACGAAGGCTCTGTCGGTATCGCCCATACGAGATGGGCAACCCATGGGGCTCCGACACGTATGAACGCACACCCCCATACCGACGCATCCAATACCCTTGCGTTGGTCCACAATGGAATCATTGAAAATTATTTGACACTAAAGGCCTGGTTGCTCGGGCAAGGAATATCTTGTGTTTCCGACACCGACACCGAAGTGGTTGCCCAACTTGCCGGGTTGCTTTGGGATGGAGACATGCTTTCCACCATGTGCAAGGTGATTGCCAAATTGCAAGGTTCGTTCGCATTGGCGATGCTCCATCAGGACAAGCCCGATGAGATAATCGTAGCGCGCAAGGATAGCCCGTTGGTTATCGGAGTTGGATTGGAGGAAATGTTCATCGCAAGTGACATTACCGCCCTGCTTTCCCAGACAAGGACCTTCAAGCTCCTTGAGGACAATCAGATAGCTCGGGTCACAAGCAATTCTGTCGAAATTTTCTCAAGCGAGGGATTTCCAGCAAATGTCGATCCCATGGTAATCGACTGGAATGCCGAAGCGGCTGAAAAAGGCGGTTTCGACCACTTCATGCTCAAGGAAATGATGGAACAGCCGAAAGTGGTCCGCGATACCATCCGTCCAAGGATAGCCGGGGACAAAGGTTCCATAGTCCTCGATGGTTTGATCCTTGACAAGACGATTCTGCAGGGCATGAACAAGATATTCATAACAGCCTGCGGTACCGCCTATCATGCCGGTATGGTCGCGAAATATTTGTTCGAGCACCTTGCAGGAATCCCGGTCGAGGTCGAATTTGCCTCCGAATTCCGATACCGCAATCCTCTGGTCGACTCGCATACATTGGTGATTGTGATCAGTCAATCCGGAGAAACCGCCGATACCCTGGCGGCATTGCGCGAGGCCAAACGGCTTGGTGCACACGTCCTTGCAATCGTCAACACTGTCGGGAGCTCTATCGCCAGGGAAGCCGATGACGTGATATACACTTGGGCTGGCCCAGAGATTGCCGTCGCATCCACAAAAGCCTATATCGCACAGCTTTCGGTGATACATCTGTTGGCTGTGCATCTGGCAACATTGCGTGGCACTATGGAGAAACGGGAAATCAGGCAGTACTTGGCTGAACTAGAAAAAATACCGGCAAAAATCGATACAATCCTAGAACAACGGCATGTCGTACAACAGTTGGCCACCCGTTTCGCACATGGTTCCGACATATTCTTCATAGGTCGCGGTTTCGACTACAACATCGCGCTGGAAGGTTCGCTTAAATTGAAGGAGATATCATATATCCACTCCGAGGCCTACGCGGCAGGTGAGTTGAAGCATGGAACAATCGCCTTGATTGAAGAAGGAACCTTCGTGGCCGCACTCTGCACCCAATCGGCGATGATCGACAAAATGATATCGAACATCAAGGAAGTGAAGGCCAGGGGTGCCCAGGTACTTGGGATTACCTGTGAACGGTTCCCCCAGATATCGCAAGTGGCGGATATGACCCTCTATCTGCCGGATACACCAGATGCGCTTGTACCAATCCTAGCCGTTGTACCACTGCAACTATTCGCCTACTATTGCGCGATCGAACGTGGCTGCGATGTGGACAAGCCAAGGAATCTGGCAAAATCGGTCACAGTCGAGTAAGATTGCACATATGAGGAGCCCAAAATGACAGTTCTGTATGATTTCGCCAATCATCCGGTTTCGGAGATATTCGCAAGCAACTGTTTCAACGAAGCAGCCATGAAGAAATTACTTCCGATCGATATCTACAATGAACTGCAGGATATCCAGCATGGGGACAAGGACCTGACACCGGCTGTCGCTGAAGCTGTAGCATCTGCTATGAAACAATGGGCCTTGGACAAGGGAGCAACCCATTACACACACTGGTTTCAACCATTGACCGGCTCGACAGCGGAAAAACACGACTCGTTCCTCAGTATCGGCAAGAATGGGAAGGTGGTCATGGATTTCTCCGGTAAAGAATTGCTGCAAGGGGAACCGGACGCCTCTTCTTTTCCCAATGGAGGACTGCGTGCCACCTTCGAGGCAAGGGGGTACACTGCCTGGGACACCTCGTCTCCAGCCTTTATCAAAGAAACCGAAGGGGTCAAGACGCTCTATATTCCCACCGCATTCTTTTCCTACAATGGGCAAGCACTCGACAAGAAGGTACCCCTACTCCGCTCGTGCGATGCAATAGAACGGCAGGCGCTTCGGGTATTGAGGGCATTGGGCCACACCACCACCAAGCATATTACGGTCTCGGTCGGGCCCGAGCAGGAATACTTCCTGGTCGACCGGGAGTATTACGAGAAGCGGATCGACCTGAGATTGACCGGACGGACAGTGTTTGGGAATCTCGCTGCCAAAGGACAGGAGCTTGACGACCATTATTTCGGTTCCATCAGCGACCGGGTCACCGTATTCATGAACGAGTTGAACTACGAATTGTGGAAAGTCGGTATTCCTTCAAAAACACAGCACAAGGAAGTTGCGCCTGGACAATTTGAAGTTGCCGCAATATTCGATGTAGCCAATGTATCCACCGACCAAAACCAATTGCTCATGCGTATTCTCAAATCTGTGGCACGCAGACATGATATGAAAGCCCTATTGCACGAGAAGCCATTCGCCGGGGTGAATGGTTCGGGCAAACACAACAATTGGTCGATAGCCACAGATGATGGTCAGAACCTGCTTTCGCCTGGTGACAGTCCCGAGGACAACTTGTTGTTCCTTCTGGTACTCACCTGCCTTATCAAAGCCGTGGACTTGTATGCTCCTTTGATCAGAGCCAGCGCTGCTACTGCCGGAAACGACCATCGTCTAGGCCAAAACGAAGCACCTCCGGCAATTATCTCCATGTACTTGGGAGAACAGCTCACAGAAATACTCGAACATCTCACATCGAACACCCCCTATAAGAAGCGGAATGGAGAGATTTTGAAAGTTGGCGTGAATGCCTTGCCCGGATTGCCCAAGGACATGACTGACAGGAACCGGACGTCTCCATTTGCTTTTACCGGTAACAAATTCGAATTCAGGATGGTAGGTTCGTCACAATCGCTTGCCGGCCCGAATACCATGTTGAATGCAGCTGTTGCGGATATCTTTATAGAAGTCGCCGATAGACTCGAACGCTCCACCGATCCGAAAGCAGAGGCGATTACCCTGATCAAGGAATTCTATCGCAACCACAAACGGATCGTGTTCAACGGGAATGGGTATTCGAAAGAATGGATCGATGAGGCAAAAAGAAGAGGTCTCCCGAATATTCCCAATACGGTTGCGGCGTTGCAGCAACTGGTAGTTCCCAAATACGTGGACATGTTGGAACGGCATTGTATCTTCTCCAAGGAAGAACTCGAGTCGCGTCTGGAAGTGTACCTGGAGATATATAGCAAGCAAGTGAATATTGAAGCCGGTGTCATGGTTGAGATGTCTCGAAGGAGCATCGTTCCGGCGGTAACCAGATACTTGTCGGAATTGTGTGACGATATGAAGAGCCAGAAGGAAGTTGGATTCGCAACGGACGAACTTGAAAAAATCGCAGGTTTGCTTTCCCGCGAATTGAATGAAACTATCAAAACTGGTGAATTATTGCACATAACGTTGGCGCAAGCTCTTGCTATGAATGGTGATACACTTGCCCAAGCCAAGTTCTACCACGAAGAAGTGACAGAAAGAATGGCTGATTTGCGCGGTCATGTCGACATGCTGGAGACCTATACCGACAAACAAGCCTGGCCTTTTCCTGGTTATGAGGAATTGCTGTTCAGATTATAATCTATTCGCCCCGGCAAACCAGGCCCTGATAGGGTTGGAGGCTCAGGACCTGTGGAGAATCCTCTGCACTGATGTCTCCGGCCACAGTTGAGAATATTACCCCGATCGATTCGCTCTCCATCGCTTTTTGCAACGGAAGCGCAGCAAAGGTCCGGGTTTTCCCTGAAAAGTTTGCAAGTACCAATCGTCTTGTGGAACCTTCTTCGCGGATATAGGCCAACACATCGGTGGTATCCTCAAGTTCAATCCAACGAATCGTTCCGAGGCGCAATGCGATATCATGATTTCTCATTTGGATAAGATCATGATAGAGATAGAGTAACGAATTGCGATTTTCCTTTTGTGTGGACACAATCGAAACTGGATTTGTGTCGATTGGAAGCCATGGGGCAACAGAAGAGAATCCGTTGTATTCGGAATCATCCCATTTCATCGGTCTCCTGGATCCGTCACGCCCTTTGTGGAAAGGCCAATATTTCTTTCCCACAGGGTCCTTAAGCTCTCTTCTTGATACAGGGAGATCCTCCATACCCAGTTCTTCCCCATAATACAGAAAAGGAGTGCCTCTTTGGGTAAGGAGGAAGAAAGCTGCGATCCGTGCCCGTCCCGGCGAGTGTTTCCATCGTGAAAAGGCTCTCTTCACATCATGGTTCGAAAATACCCAACTCGGCCAACCCCCTCCGGGTATCGCGGAGTACCATCTGATCGCCGCAGCTTTCCAAGCCTGTGCGTTCCATGGCAACCAGGTGAATGTAAAATCGAAGGCCAAGTGCAGTTCATCGGTCCCATTTCCCAGATATGATGCAGCCAATTCGGGTTCTCCGGGTTTCTCTACCATGATTTCGCCAACAAGCATCCTGTCCTGATAGGAATTGATCCATTTTCGGAATTTTCTCAATTTCTCATGTGACTCGTCTTGATTGCGATCATACACATGGTGCTGCAGATCATACGGACGGGGTCTTCCTCCCCAACCGTAGGGATTGTTGCGGAGCTCCTTGTCCTTGACTATCAGGTTGATCACATCGAGACGAAACCCATCGACACCTTTATCCAACCAATAGGCCATTTCCCCGAACAATGCTGCGACCATATCGTCGCTTCTCCAGTTGAGGTCCGGTTGTTGTTCCAGGAATGAATGCAGATAATATTGTCCGGTACCGCTATCTAGACTCCAGGCTCTACCTCCGAAAGCCGCATACCAATTGTTGGGCCTTCTGTGTCCCCGACCTTCACGCCACATATAGAAGTCCCTTTTCGGATTATGCAGAGATGATGAACTTTCCTTGAACCAAGCATGTTCGGAGGAGGTATGGTTCAACACCATATCGAAAATTACCCGGATATTCCTATCATGTGCATTCTGCAACAACCCAGATACATCCTCTTCGGATCCGAATACGGGATCGATCATTCGATAATCACTGATATCGTAACCGAAATCGTGCATCGGAGATGCATAGATGGGACTTATCCACAATCCGGAAACTCCAAGCCAGGCGAGATAATCCAACTTATCGATTATTCCCTGAAGATCTCCAATACCGTCACCATTGCTATCTTGGAAACTTCGTGGGTATATTTGGTAAAGTACACCTTCCTTCCACCAATTCTCCAATTTGACCATGATATTCCTCCGGACAAATCATACCCCTAGGATTTTTGTAAAAGTTTGCATCTAAAATCTATATGGTGCACAAATTATGTATTTCAATATATTTTTAATATAACTTATATACAATATTTAATTTAATTAAATTAATTTTAATATATTTTTACAATCTTTATTACATAATTATGATTGTTTTTTTATACATTTATATAATCGTAATTACTATGTTTCGATACTATAATAATGGAAAATCAGTTGTTATTCAGAGTATTTTTTACTGAATTCTTTAAGAGCGAATCGAATTCCGGCAGCCCAGCCCAATCCCATTCCTGAAAACATTTCTTCCAATTCCCGTTTGAAGGAGGGTTCGATGGAAAAAGTCGTCAAGACTTTGTTCTCTTTTTTGGGGCGTGAATCATGTTTGAACAATTGCTTCGCTTTCAATGCGCTGATCGAATCTTCATTCTCAGCAACGGTAGAATTCTTTTTCAATGCCATACATCATCTCCATATTTTTGCATCAATCTTTTTAATCGCTTCCAAAGTTATCGGTTTCAAACCTTTCCCACGTTGCTTGAATAGTTGTGGTGCAACATTGCGTTCCTGGGATTTCCTAAACACCGGATCAACAGGAATCTTGAAGACTTCAAACGAACCCATCATCGCAGCTTCGTATATATCCTTATGCTGACGAATTCGTTCATCGAAAGAGTTGATGATTATCTTCTCATGTCGAACAGGGCTTCTCAGATTCTTCTTTATCTTTTCCAATTCATCTATAAATATTTCGAGTCCATCAAGACTAAAAACTTCCGGAGTCATAGGAGTGATTATTTCATCACTTGCAATCAATGCAGAACGCTCTAATTTCCCGAGTCCAGGTGAAAGATCCAAAATGATACGTTCGAAGGATCCTGATAATTCACGCACCAAGTCTTGGAGTACGTACGGCTCATCTGCAATCTTAGTCTCGGCGTACTGTTTCAGTCCGCCGCCAATGCCAAAAGTAGGCAATAAAAACAAATTAGGTATGGTAGGTATCTCGACTATCGCTTCAGTGATAAAACATTTGCCCTGCAAAACATCGGAAAGTTCATATTGCAATTCTCCATCATAAAACCACGATGACGCATTCCCTTGGGGATCCACATCAACCAAAAGGGTTGTAAACCCATTCATGGCCGATTGGCATGCAAGAGTTCCAGAAATAGTAGTTTTTCCAACACCACCTTTTTGCAAATGGAAGGAAATTGTCTTACTCATACCTTTTACCTTGTCATGTGACAGTATATATCCGACATAGCAATCGTACAAGTAATATAATTAATAATTTAGAATTGATGGCAACTTATAATCGTTTCAGTAATTAATTGACATATTTTTCATATGGGAAGCAGTTACAACTATATAACTAATATTTGTTACTATACAAGTTATATTTATTTTCGATATAATTTTTATATATTTTAAAAATAGATACATGTAGTATACAATAGTATGGTATTTTGGCAAGCAACCAAGGATACCCTGTCTCGTCTACCATTCCACATATGACCAACACCACTGATAGGGTTGCAGAAGTCCCCACACAACTCAGTGCACATGTCATATCATAAAACAGTTTAATTATTCCATTCCTATATCGTTACTAATGTTAATTATATAATTTTTATTTAATACTCGAAGTAGTTCGCTATTACATCACGTAAGAAATAACCGCTATCCTTAATAATTCTTGTTTGGGTTGTATAGTCACAATATATAATTCCGAAACGCTTCCCATATCCCCAAGCCCATTCGAAATTGTCAATGAATGACCAGTAGAAGAATCCTTTCAGCGGTACTCCTGCATCCAAAGCCTTCTTGCATACTTCAAGGTGCCTGATAATATACCGGATCCTATCGGCATCATGAACCCGTCCATCCGATGAGACCTTATCATCGAACGCACAGCCGTTTTCAGTAATATATAACGGAATTTGCGGGGCTTCGTTGGCAATCCACCTCAATATCCGATACAATCCATCGGGATTGATCGCCCAATCTTGACTTGTTGTCGATTGCCATGTCGGAACCTGGGCATATCCACGTCCAGCGGTAACGGATGCTTCCACCACAGTTTCCTGGTAATAATTGATCCCAATGAAATCAATTTCCTGCCGTATCAACTCCAGATCACCTTCTTGTATGGAAAAAGTCCATAGTGGATCGTTTTCCAATTCCTTTGGATAGTGTCCATGGAGAACCGGATCGGTAAATACTCGAGTTTCATATACCAGTGATTTCTTCGCTGCCTCGATGTCCTCTTCCCGATTAGTGGCATTCCGATGCACGAACAGGTTCCACGATGGACCGATAGGAGTATTCGAACCCATCCGTCTCAATGCACGTACTGCCAAGCCATGGGCAAGATTGATATGGTGGATCACTCGGATAGTCTCGTCATGACTTTTTCTTCCTGGAGCATGCTCGCCGGTCATGTGTCCAAGATACGCAATGCACCAAGGCTCATTGACTGTAATCCACTGGTCGACCAGATCGTCAAAATGTTCATAACAGACTTTGGCATACTGTTCAAAGGCAAATGCGGTATCCCGTGACCGCCATCCACCCTTCTCCTCCAATACCTGAGGCAAGTCCCAATGGTACAGCGTAGCGACAACCTTGATTCCCGCATTGCGCAATTCAGACATGAGGGCTCGATAATAGGCTATTCCGGACTCGTTCACGAGGCCTTCCCCCGATGGCAATATCCGAGGCCAGGCAAGCGAGAATCGGTATGCCTGCAGTCCCAATTTCCTCATGATCCCAATGTCCTGCCTATACCGATGATACTGGTCAGCGGCAATCGACCCATCATGATTATCGAGGATATTTCCCTCGACTGCACAAAACGTGTCCCAGATACTATCCTTGCGCCCATCTTCGGCTACAGCACCTTCAACTTGATAACTCGCTGTGGCGGAACCCCATAAGAAATCCTTAGGAAATTCAATTTTCACCGTAACTACCTCTTTCAATGAAAGGGAGCCCTACCTAAGGCATGAGCCGGACACAGGAGGCATCGCCTCCTGTGCCGTGCCCCTTGGGGCTCACGTTTGTCAACTACACTTTGCGACACGAACCTCGTATTACCAATTCTGCTGGAATTCTCACGATCTCTGTACTCTGCTCACCGTCCATAGCCGCAAGCAATCTATTTGCGGCAACAGTTCCCAATTGTTCCTTGTTTTGCCTGAACGTGGTGAACCCGGGTTCCACGAACGCTGTCCACTGCACATCGTCAAAACCGATGACAGAAATATCCGCAGGAATCCGTATTCCCTTGTCCCTGCAGACCTGCAACATGCCCATCACATAAAAGTCCGCGGCACAATAAATCGCTGTGATATCGGGGTGCTTCTCCATCAATTCGATGAAAGCATCACGACCATGGTTCGGAGTCCAACCCTCTGCCCTTACCACATTGTGATCCGCGTCCAATAAACCCAATCCATGCATTCCCTGGATGAATCCTTCAAGCCGTTCGTCTCCACCGACCGTCACCGGATTGGCAGGACCTGCAATATGCCCGATCTTTCTATGACCTAGTCCGTACAGATACCTGACCGCTTCCTTCGAAGCCATGATGTTGTCTGTGATAACCGAAGACAGGGTCGGGACAATCGCATCACAAGCGACCATAGGGATTCCGTTCGAAGCGGCAACGAATGGTCTGGTGGCATGCTCCGCGACATTCATGAGGAGCAAACCGTCAACCTGTCGGCTGAAGGCATGGGACAACAGGCTATCACCGATAAATTTTGAATGTTGGGAAAGAAAAAGCAATTCGTAGCCGAAGTGTTCCATCTGGCGTTTGAAAGCATTCATGATCGGTAAAAACAAAGGATGTTCGAGTGAATCACTCTCATCCTCCCCATATACCATTCCGACCAGCCATGATTTTTTCATCTTCAAACCGCGGGCATGAACATTCGGTCGGTAGCCCATGGACGCAGCAGTTTCGATTATTTTTTCCCGCAATGCATCGCTGACGTCATGTCGCCCATTCAACGCTTTCGAAATAGTCGCCGGAGAAGATCCGACTACTTTCGCGATATCATAGATTGTTATAGTATCGGACATGACCACCTCAATAACGAAACCGTTTTCGTTCCTCTTCCAATAATACATGGTTATGCTGGATTGATAAAGGAAAAAAAAGAAAATCATACAAATAATTGTATAAATATCCATTCTGTAATTGACATTGACCCATGCAACCCGGTAATTTTCTCCTATTATTCGCAAACGAAGCGAGTGGAGAGAAAGCAGCTTGCTGGTTTCTTTCCCGAGCGAGTGCAGCGAACGTGAGGTGGGCGCAGGACGCCTTTCATTCGCAAACGAAGCGAGTGGAGAGAAAGCAGCTTGCTGGTTTCTTTCCCGAGCGAGTGCAGCGAACGTGAGGTGGGCGCAGGACGCCTATCATTCTTGTAAAAACCATCATGTGATGGATAAGTACTATGAGAGGAGGAAGAGCATGTGCGGATTCGTTGGTGCATTCAACATTGCGCAAGACATGGATGCAGTACGTGAACAAGTATTGCAAATGTCGAAGAAGATCAGACATCGCGGACCAGATTGGTCAGGGGTACACTGTGCGAATAATAATATACTCGCACATGAACGACTCGCGATCGTAGACCCGTTTTCTGGAAAACAGCCGTTGCTCAGCAAGGACGGCAAGCTCTCGCTAGCTGTGAATGGCGAAATCTACAATCATATGGAGATTCGTAAACGATTCGCCGGTTCCTACGAATTCCTTACCCAAAGCGATTGTGAGGTCATCCTTGCCTTATACAGGGAGAAGGGGCCCGATTTCTTCGAGGACTTGAATGGAATCTATGCCTTTGCCTTGTATGATAGTGAGAAGGAGTTGTTCCTTATCGGTAGGGACCATATCGGGATTATCCCATTGTATCAAGGCTGGGATGCCGAGGGACAGTATTATGTCGCATCGGAGTTGAAGGCTTTGGAGGGTGTGTGCACCCACTATGAAGAGTTCCCTCCTGGTTCCTATTTCATCAGCTCCGATGCGGAACCCAAGACCTGGTACACCAGATCCTGGAAGGATTACGATGTGGTGAAGGACATGAAGACCGATATCCAAAAGGTCCGCCATGACTTGGAATCGGCAGTCAAGAGACAACTCATGACCGACGTTCCCTATGGTGTGTTGCTGAGCGGAGGACTCGATTCCTCTATCATCGCCGCCGTTACCATGAAATATGCCAAGAAGCGTGTCGAAACCGAGGATACCGCCGAAGCCTGGTGGCCGCGGCTGCACAGTTTTGCCATTGGACTTGAAGGTTCACCCGATCTCATCGCAGCCCGTACGGCGGCCGAGTACATTGGGACAGTCCACCATGAGGTGCATTTCACCTTGCAAGAGGCATTGGATGCACTACCCGACGTCGTGTATCATCTGGAAACCTACGATATAACAACTATCCGGGCATCCACTCCGATGTATCTTATCGCGCGTTTCATAAAATCCATGGGAATCAAGATGGTACTCAGCGGTGAAGGTTCGGATGAACTGTTCGGAGGATACCTCTATTTCCACAAAGCTCCCAATGCAAGGGAATTTCATGAGGAGACAGTACGCAAACTGAGCAAGCTCCACCTGTACGATTGCTTGCGGGCCAACAAATCGCTGGCCTCATGGGGCGTCGAAGGGCGGGTCCCTTTCCTCGATTTCGAGTTCATCGACACCGCGATGACCCAGAATCCAACCGACAAGATGTCGAGCAAAGTCCCAGGAAAGGCACGTATAGAAAAGTGGATACTCCGAGAGGCATTCAAGGATATGTTGCCACCTGAAATCACCTGGAGACAGAAGGAGCAATTCTCAGACGGAGTGGGATACGGGTGGATCGATACCTTGCGGGCTATGACCAATGAAAAGGTCTCCGACCAACAATTCGCCAATGCCCAACACCGATTCCCGATAAACACACCGATGAACAAGGAAGAGTATTATTACCGTTCTTTGTATGCCGAGGCATTTCCGTCGGAATCCGCCGCACGTTGTGTTCCGCATGAGGCGTCGGTCGCGTGCTCGACCCAGACGGCGCTCGATTGGGATGAAGCGTTCAAGAAAATGAATGAACCCTCGGGCCGCGCGATTGCAGGTGTCCACGACCAAGCCTATGTCTAAGGAGATGAAAAGCATGTACAAAGCACAATTCCCAATTGATTACACGCCACTAATGGATCAAAAACATACTGAGAAGGCAATCAAATTCGTGAAAGATACGTTCGAACGCGAACTTTCCGGAGAACTGTACCTTTCGCGAGTCACTAGCCCACTCTTTGTCCCCAAGGGTTCCGGTATCAACGACGACCTCAATGGTGTCGAACGTCCGGTGTCTTTTCCAGTCATGAACATGGACAACGTAACTATGGAAATTGTCCACTCACTGGCGAAATGGAAACGCATGGCCCTCGCCGACTACGGATTTACGCCAAATACCGGACTCTATACCGACATGAACGCAATCAGGCCCGATGACGATATCGACGCGATACACTCCATCTATGTCGACCAATGGGACTGGGAACTGGTGATGCCCGAACAAAGCCGCTCCCTGCAGTACTTGAGATTTGTCGTGGAAAAAATCTATGGTGCGATCAAACGGACAGAATTCCTTGTGGGAGAAATGTTTCCGGTTTGTCGTCCTTCATTGCCTGAGAATATCGTATTCATCCATGCAGAGGAAGCTTTCGAACAATATCCCGACCTCACTCCAGTAGAAAGGGAGAAGGTGTTGGCTAAGAAGTATGGTGCGATATTCCTAATCGGTATCGGCCACCCGTTGCCCGATGGTGTCCTACACGGCGGCCGTGCTCCAGACTATGACGATTGGTCCACACCGACAGGCAACAACCGGTATGGCCTCAATGGCGACATTATCGTTTGGGATTCGGTCAGACAAGACTCCTTGGAACTTTCCTCCATGGGCATTCGCGTAGACCGGGCAGCGCTGGAACGGCAATTGGAAATGCGCAAGAACCCTGAACGCAAAGAACTCTACTGGCACAAGCGATTGCTGAACGGCGAGTTTCCCCAGACGATCGGTGGTGGTATCGGACAATCTCGTATTTGCATGTTGCTTCTGAAAAAGGCACATATAGGAGAAGTTCAAGCCTCGGTTTGGCCTGCACAGATCCATGCCGAAGCAGAAAAACACCAGTTGCACCTTCTCTAAACGGTAATTCCCCATTGACCAAAGGCATTCCAGCTTCTACAATTTCTTCCAAAACAGAAGATAATCGAGGCTGGAATGCGTATTGTTAATTTTGGATCGACTAATATCGACATCGTGTTTGCTGTAGACCATATCGTTTTACCCGGTGAGACCATAAGCAGCAGCAACCTGACGCGAACCACCGGAGGAAAGGGTGCGAACCAATCGGTTGCTGTCGCCAAGGCCGGACAGCATCAAATCTTCCATGCCGGTAGGATCGGACCCGATGGTCTTTGGATTAAAGACAAGCTGCAAAGCATGGGCGTCGACACATCGTTTCTGGCAGTTGGGGAGACTCCGACAGGTCAGGCACTGATACAAGTGGCTGCCGATGGACAAAATTCCATCGTCCTGTATGGCGGAGCCAACAAGGAATTCACCACTGCCGATATCGATGCCATATTCTCCCATTTTTCCGCCGGCGATTGGGTGATGCTGCAAAACGAGATAAACCAATTGCCCCATATCATCAGGAAAGCCCACTCCTTGCATATGCCCATTTGCTTCAATCCTGCCCCTTTCGACAAATCGGTTCTCGATCTTCCTTTGGAGCTCATCAACCTATTGGTCGTCAATGAAGTGGAAGCCGAAGGGATTTCCGGAAAAAAAGACCCTCTTGAAGCAATGGAAACCCTTACCAAAACTTTCCCAAAGACCGGTATCATGATCACCTTGGGAGGCCAGGGAGTACGTTATGGGTTGGGATCCGATATCCGCCATAGCTTTGGGACATGGAATGTGCCTGTTGTCGATACGACGGCGGCTGGTGATACATTCATCGGTTGTTATCTGGCGAATATCGCCAAGGGAAGAACTGTAGAGCAGGCACTTGAAGCTGCAAGCGCCGCTTCAAGTGTCACAGTGATGCGTCCGGGAGCAATGGACTCGATCCCTACTCCCGACGAGTTTTCTATGCTTGAGAACTATTCCATCACCCGTTAGTGCTATAGAGATATTCGGGAATATAGCCCCTGCTCTCAAATATCTTACGCTGTTGGCTACTCAGGATCTTCTTGCAGAGACGGACCGATTTGGGTGTCACCTCGACCAGCTCGTCATCCTTGATGAATCTGATAGCCTGTTCAAGGCTCATGGTAGAAATGGGTGTCAATGTGACAGCCTCATCTTTACCCGAAGCCCGAAGGTTCGTCAATTTCTTGGTCCGGGTAGGATTGCAGGTGAGATCGATATCACGGTTGTGCTCACCGATAATCATTCCCTCGTAAATCGGATCACCGGGAACAACAAACAACCGACCTCGGGGTTCAAGCCCAAATAGACCGTAGGCAACAGCAGTCCCGGAACGATCCGAGATCAATGAACCGGTGAACCGATCCGGAAAATCACCACGATAGGCTTCATAGCCTTTCAAGATTGCGTGCATGATACCAGTTCCCTTCGTATCGGTCAAAAATTCATCCCGGTATCCGATCAGTGCCCTTGAGGGAATCTCGAACCGCATGGTTACACGGGCGTCGGTATCATACGTTATATCCATGAGCTGCCCTTTCCGTTTGGCGAGTTTCTCCATGATTATACCGCTATAATTTTCCGGGCAGTCGACGCGAAGGAATTCGACCGGTTCGAGTCGGTTTCCCTGTGCATCTTCCTTGAAAATTATCATTGGACGGCCAACACACAATTCAAATCCTTCCCGACGCATCGATTCAACGATAATGGCAAGCTGGAATTCTCCCCGACCCTTGACCGTAACAGTATCGTCTCCGGCATTCCGTTCCACTTTTATGGAAACGTTCTGCAATGCCTCTTTGCGCAACCGTTCATAGATTTTTGTCGATTGGACATGCTTTCCTTCCTGTCCAGCCAACGGAGAGATATTCTTGCTGAAGCGCATTGCTACAGTCGGTTCGTCGATCGTAATTCTCGGCAATGCCTTGGGTGATTCCTTGGTACATATCGTATCTCCGATCGATACCTTTTCCACGCCGGACAAGACAACGATATCTCCAGGACCGATACTCTCGGCTTCATGGAAGGTCGGACCGTCGTAACATTGCAGACGGGTTACCCTCAGGGGGACCTTGATGTTGTCTTCACCAACGCAGATAAGCGCATCGTTGGTGGTCGCGCTTCCATTGACGACTTTTCCTATTGCCAATCGCCCCAGGAAGTCACTATACCCCAAATCCGATACCAACATCTGGAACGGTTCCGAATCATCATATTGTGGAGCCGGTACTTCACGGACCATGATGTCCAGCAAAGCGTGCAAGTCTCCGTCCAATGCATCCGGTTCGAAACCACAGGAGCCGTCGCGTCCGATACAATACAATACGGGAACTTCCAGCATGGATTCATCGGGATGCAACTCGAGAAGAAGATCGTAGACTTCCTCCAACACTTCTTGTGGTCTCGCGTCCTGCCTATCGACCTTATTGATCACGATGATGACAGAAAGATGCAACGTCAGGGCCTTCTGCAATACAAACCGGGTCTGCGGCAACGGACCTTCCGCAGCATCGACCAACAATACCACCCCATTGACCATAGACAATCCGCGTTCGACTTCCCCTCCGAAGTCGGCGTGCCCTGGAGTGTCGATGATATTGATCTTCACTCCCTTCCAATTGACCGCGCAGTTTTTTGCACTTATTGTGATACCCCGTTCCCGTTCAAGGGCCCCGGAGTCCATTATCCTATCCTGTATATCCCTATTCGCAAACAAACCGCTCTGACGGAACAATCCGTCGACAAGCGTAGTCTTACCATGGTCTACATGTGCGATTATTGCGATATTTCTAATATGTTCGTTGGTTTTTATCATGACTGCGCAACTATAACACAATGCACCGAATTGCTATAGTACTCGGAAAGCGTTATCGGACAACTTTATGCAACTTCCGGCTATATAATCCTGTACAGTCAAAAAGGCACATGATAGAGTACGATTTGGGTATACTGCCAAAACAATAGAATTCCACTAGGGGTGTCATTTGCAATTTACACGTAAAATGCAGACGATCGTATTCAGTTTCTCTTTGATTCCTGCCATAGTGGTCATGGTTATTAGTATTGCGTCTTTTTCCGCTCGCTTCGAACCTTTCGCACGGCAAATGTTGGCATACGATGCCGACTTGTATGCCAACAGGATACAAACTTATTTGAATTACCAATTCATGGAGCTGAATAGGATCCGTGACAATATGGATACCCGTAGACAGTTGTCCATGGACGATACCATTGGAACGAACCAGACTCGCGCCGCATACCTGGCAAGTATCCACAATCAAATGACATCACATCTTGCACGACATCCGGAAACACAAGCATTGTATGTCGAGGACAAGAATAGGAATATCATAGCGTACCAAGACCCCTTGTATCCCGGCCGCAGCTCCCATATCGTCCCGCTTCCATTGGAAGAGGGAACGGTACACTCCCGCATCGTATCATCGGTAATAACCGCTCCAGCCTCTTCGGCCAACGATGTATACGTTTTTCTTGGTCTCCCGGTAGTCGGCGACTCGGGTTATCAAGGAAGTGTATTCTCTGTCATGGAACTGTCGTATCTGCGGAACCTGGCCCAGGACGATGGGATGTTTTCATCAACCTTCCGGCTGGTTTACGATTCCTATGGGTCTGTGGTAGCCGTGTCCGGCAACGGCAAGAATTACTGGTCGGTGCAGGACTTGGACAACCGATCCAATCTTTCGTCAAAGTTGGCGATCGTCGACATGCAGGAGCATCCGGTCGGTGCGATCCCATTTTTGCTTGATGGAGAACGGTCGATAGGCCAATACCTATATATTCCCGAGCTTGGTTGGACTGTCTTCACCAGCATCTCAACCAAAGACATCATGAGCCCGATACTGGACACCATACCCGTATTCATCCTATTCACCATACTTTTCATGGTTGCGTTGATACTCGCATTGAACCATATCTCGACTCTGTTCGGTACTCCAATCCAAGCGTTGATCGATGGCATGGAGCATGTGAGAAGACATGACTACCGATACCATATCGAAATCGAGAGCAAGTATGAATTCAATGCGATCGTCCAAGCCTTCAATGCACTTATGGACCATGTCGCCCAGGATACGGAGGATTTGAGAAGACTCAACACGGAACTCGATACGCTTACCGCAAATCTTCCAGGGGGGCTGTTCAAATGTTCTCTTGCCGATGGCCTGCCATTTCTCCTGGTGAGCGAACCCTTTGTCACCCTCGCCGGCTATCCCGACAAGAAGACCTTGATCAACGAGTCGAACAACAGCTTCTTGCAAACTATCCATCCGGATGACCGTGTTTCTGTGGAAATGGTTATCCGGACAGCCTCAAGCGGAACCATGCTCGGTTCCTTCGAGTATAGGAACACCAATGCATCGGGAATCCAGTGGATATCCTGTTCGTTCAAGATACCAGAAGTGGAGACCAAGGATATCGGGTTGATCCTATTTGGAATGGCGGTGGATACGACGGCAATGCATGAGGCATTCGAACAGGTTCGCACCAGTGATGAACGGTACCGCATAATCCTGGAACAAACGGACGAAGTGATCTTCGAGTGGAGCATGGTACAGAAGAGATTCCTATTCATTTCCAGGGAGAAGAACTGGATCCGCATGTTTGGACTCCCCTTCCCCCCACAGGCCAACCTGTTGACCGGAGACCTGTACGAAATGCATCCTGCGGATCGGGTACGTTTCGAGGCAACATTGAAGGAGTTGGTCGAATTGTCGCTGCGAAGCACACGAATCGAAGTCAGGCTCACCAAAATGGAAGCCAAAGGCGACAAATATATCTGGACACGGTTCCTCCTCACCTCCCTATTCGACAATCAAGGTGGCGTCGAGCGGGTGGCGGGTCGGATACAGGACATCCATGACGAGAAGGTGGAATCGTTACGCTTGATCGGATTGTCACAGACCGATTCCCTCACGGCGCTTATGAATCGGAGGGGATTCCAGGCAAGCGTCACCAGAATTCTCGAAGTCGCTGACGGAAGTCAGAACCATCATGTGTTGATCATGATAGATGTGGATGATTTCAAGACGATAAACGACACCCATGGCCATTTGTTCGGCGATAACGTGCTGACCAAGATAGCTCTCCACTTGAAGACCACCTTCCGGGCAACCGATCTGTTCGGGCGCCTTGGGGGAGATGAATTTGCGGTTTTCCTTGTCAATTTCCCCGACCGGGAAATCCTGATACGAAAAATTACCGAGCTCCTCGCCAACTTGCGGCAAGACAACCTTTCCTGCAGTATCGGCATTGCCCTATATCCTGAGGATGGTCTTTCATTCACCGAATTATATACTAGCGCCGACCGGTATCTCTATAGCGTCAAGAAGCAAGGCAAGGATGGCTTCGCCTTCTCAAATTCAAGCCGCGTCGGCTAAGTCCAATCAAATCGAATAGGCTACCTCGGATCGTCTGGGCGGATTCGCTCCTTTGCGTGACGTGGTGACAGCTGCCGCCGCGGCTGCGAATTCCAGGGCTTCCGTCGCCTGTCCACTGGTGACGATATCCCCAAGGCCGATATCATGTTCCTCCAGGTAGGTCAACAGAGCCCCACTGACGGTATCGCCCGCACCGACCGTATCCACAATCGGATTGTCTATGGCAGGAACTTGGATATCCAAACCGGATTTCGATATCCATTGCAATCCGTCCTTCCCCTTGGTAAGCACCACATGGCTTGCTCCCAGATCCAGCAGATATGAAATTCCATCTTCAACATTTCTGTCCGGGAACAACAATCCCAGATCTTCATGCGACAATTTGATCAAGGTAGAAAGTCTGGCCACCTCGACAACCCGTTTCCGATAGGTTTCGAAATCCTTGATGACAGAAGGCCTGACATTGGGATCGAAAAAAACGAAAGGTCTGTTCTTCAGCCGTTTCAGGGCAGAAAGGATCTGTTCGCCAGAACTATCCAACGCGATTGATACGGATCCAACATGGAGATATCGCAAGGTATCCAACGGTTCGATCGCTTCAACTATCTCTTCGGCTGTCAATACGGTTACCGTTGTGCCTTCGATATAGAAACTGTATGTGGCACTTCCATGTGCATCCAGTTTGGCGAATCCGATCATCGAATTCTCATGGACATCCTGGAATTCCGGAACCATCTTCACCTTGTTGGCTGTAAAATACTCCTGCATCTGTCTTCCGAACATATCGGAGGAAAGCTTTCCGATGTACAGGACATCGGAATCGAGGCGTGCGGCGGCAGTCGCGGCATTGAGGGCACATCCCCCCGAATAGTAGTAGAAGCACGGTTGCCCTTCCGAGCCGGTACTTCCGATAAGATCAATCAATGCTTCGCCCATAAATGCAATCATACAGGTATCCTCCGTCTACAAATAATGTTTATTGATCTGTCCAGTAACACCGGCAAGCAGTTCCACGAAAGGTTTGACGGGACTCGAGTTCACCTTTGGCAACAAAACCTCCTCGATTTGGAAAAAACCGACCTCGGCGGACATTTCTACTTCTATCCGTATCGGTTTTTCCTCCCCTTTGCGTATGGTGACCTTCTCGATCGAGTTTGCCGAATACTTGTGGATATCACCTATCTTGGGTTCGGTGTTCAATGCTATGGGAATTCTTGCCCGCCCCTTCTCCATATCGCAACCATCCGCCAACAGGATGACCCCGGCCTCGATACTATGGATACGACGATTGGCCATGTGACCGACAATTCCTTCCAACGCAAGTGAACGGATGATGACCCGTTTCCGAATATCATCGGGATATGCGACTTCCAGGATCCTGGTGATGATCGGAGCCGAGAGCGTCGCGCTCAACAGTTCGTGGTCCTGTCGACCAATCGCCATACCCAGATCGTGGAGAAAACTCGCCAGGACGACAGCAGAGAGGGAATCCTCGAAGGTTCCTACCCTATCGTGCTCGAGACTACCCTGTATTCCGGCATCTTTCAGAAGGTGCATCATCTTGACCGCATTCCGTGCCACTTGCCTCATATGTACCGGCCCGTGGTCGTTGAATCCCAACCTGACTATGGAAACACTATTGGCGTAATCCTGCATCATCTGTACTTCTTCATCTTCCATGAGCAGGGAAGCTATGAATCCCGGTCGGGTCCCGGGGTCCAGTGCAGCGAGCAATTTCTTCTCCAAGGTCAACTCTTTGGGTGACTTCATCGCAGTACCTCTGTACTCAGTCTACCGAGAGAAGTCGAGAAAGGCAACAACGAAAAGGGACTGCCATGCGTATGGCAGTCCCCGGATTCACCTAAGTGCGCGATTTCAGTTGGAAGCACCGACTCCCATGATATTCTCCATGAAGGCGGTGAGGAAGTTGTCCTCCAGCTTCCCGGAGGTGAATATCGACTGGATCAGATCCTGCTGACTTTGGGATTGCGACATGTACGGATAGACAAGTTTGAGGTAATCGCTCATTTCCGTATCCATGGCGGATTCTCCGGTGACTTTAGCCACGATAAATGCATTGTTGGCAGCAAGCGGTGTTGATACTTCACCGACCGGTGTGGTGTAGAGCGTCTTCATTGCTTCGGTGTCGTTTGCAACCGCATTGAGGTATCCACCCATGTCGGTATACGAGAACCCTGCGAGGTAATTCGAACCGCCGACATTGACCGGAGTCGCTTCGACCGAAACGGTTTGGACTCCAGCCTCTTCTGCAGCAGCGGCAAAATCCTCGGCAAGAGCCGCAACCGCGGCAAACTCCTGGGCTTTGCCCTCAAGATAGGCGGTCACGACTTCCGCATCACGCGTGCCAATATAAGCCTTCACGTCGGCAAGCACTTCCGAATCTTCGAAATCGGCAAGGAAAGGAGCTTGTTCGACACGATACAATACGTATCCGTTGGGTGCGGCGAATGCCTGGGAAACCTGTCCGACAGCAGTCGAATACAGGACATTGACTTCCTCGGGAACCGAGAAGTTATCCTGCAACTCATAGAGGTACCAGGTTCCGGCCCTTCCGCCTTCAGCGGCGAAGCTATCGCGAGAGTTTGTTTTCGCGGCTTCCTCGAATGTCGTCGATCCCGATTCTATCGAAGCGCGCACCGACTGTGCGGTCGCTTCATCGGCAAGTGAGATCACCGAAATATCGATCAGGGTGAACAGCGCCGGATTGGCCTGCGCATATTGGCGGGTAAGGTCGTCCGGATATGCCGACGAATCGAAAACGGCATACTCGAAGGATCGGGCGGTATCACCCATCTGAACGATATAGTCGAGTTCCGCGGGTGCGGAGAGAATACTCGTGACATCGTTCACGACCATCTGGACGGGAAGACTCTCCTCATACCGGACTTTCACCTGATTCTTGCTCTCGATACTGGCTTTCTCATAGGTGGCTATATCGAACTTGCCGTCCTTATCATAGACACCACTATCGATGATCGCCTTGTTGAGCGTTTCATCGACGACTCGGATTCCTGCATCCCCAGCCTTCTTGGACATGGCTGTCTGGAATACGGTGCTTTCGAAAGCGCCCCGCCAGATCTGGTATGCCGCCGCATCGCCAGTGGCCTTGTTCTGTTGGGCCTGCTGTTGGTATTGGCGGTAGAAATAGTTTCCATAGGAGAACTCGATGGGCGTACCATCGTACGAACCGAATTCGATGTTCGACGAGGAGCCTCTCGACCCGAATGAAGGGAAAACACCAAAAACCATCACGATGGCAAGCAAAGCCAATATGACATAGGTTACTATCTTCGAGACAGTGAGCCCTGGCCTGTTCTTTTCCTTGACAGCTTGTTTTTCATCTTTTGCATTGAACTTGACGACATTGGCGTCATCTTTTCCTGGAGTTTTCGAATCCTTGGAAGGCATGTACGACCTCTTTCTTGCACAAATTAGGAGTGCCCCCATTGGAGGACATCCCCAGAAAAATAGCACGGTAGCAGTACGAGTGTCAATGTTGCTCATTGACACAATAATGCCCATTGTATATAGTTTGCACCGTTGTGGTCGTTTGATCGCATAGAATTCGGGTAGTAGCGCAGGGGCTAGCGCACTTGGTTCGGGACCAAGGGGTCGGAGGTTCAAATCCTCTCTGCCCGATGCATCCGTCGGAAACTGGTTTTCCGGCGGTTTTTTTTATAGTGCCACCACCTGTACAATCTGGGACCGCAGATACCGTATCGCCTCTACCGCCGCCGCCGCGGCACTTGTCGTTGTGGTATAGGGAATCTTCTGATGCATCGCAGCCGACCGCAAGTTCTCATCGCCCCGTCGTGCCCGTTTGCCCATCGGAGTGTTGACCAGCAGATCGATACGACCGCAATCCATGTGGTCGATGATATTCGGGTGCCCCTCGTCGGTTTTCAAGACAGTCTCGCAAACGATACCCGAATCGAACAGGTCCCGTGCCGTTCCCCTGGTAGCGGCTACTTCGAATCCCAACTCCTGCAGCTGCCTGACTATCGGAGCAATGGTCTTCCGATCCTTCTTGTTCACCGAAACACATACCCTTCCCCGTATCGGCAATTGGTTTCCTCCCGCTATCTGGGATTTCGCATAGGCCTCACCGAATGTCGCGCCGATTCCGACAACTTCTCCCGTGGAACGCATCTCGGGACCGAGCTGGGGATCGATATCGACAAACCGGTCGAAGGAAAAGACGGCCTCCTTCACTGCCCAGCCGTACTTGCAGGAACCTTCCCCCAACGTGCCGGGACGCTCGACCAATCCCTGGTCGAACAAGCTGGTTCCTTCCCAAATCCGTACCGCGGCCCCGACGAGATCCACCTGCGACATCTTGGAGATGAAGGGAATTGTTCTCGACGCCCGCGGATTCACTTCGATGATATAGAGCGTATCATTCTGCACAGCGAATTGGATGTTCATAAAACCTTTGATTTGCAGCGCCATCGCAATGGAGAAGGCCGCCTTGCGCATCTGATCGAGGATTTCGGGCTTGGAGGCATAGGGAGGGAACACAGCCGCCGAATCTCCGGAATGGATTCCCGCCGCTTCGATATGCTGTAGGATGCCTCCGATATAGATCGACTCGCCGTCGCTGAGCGCATCCAAGTCATATTCGAACGCATCCTCGAGAAAATGGTCCACCAGCAGCGGGCTGTCGTCCGATACCTGTACGCCACCATCAAGATAGGTTGCGAGTTGCATCTCGTCGTAGACGATCTCCATATTCCGTCCGCCCAATACATGCGATGGGCGCAATAGCACGGGAAACCCGATCTCCTTGGCAAGGGCAAGGACTTCGGTCCTGGCGAATGCGGACCTGTTGGCGCTTTGGGCAAGACCCAACTCTTCCATGAGACGGGAGAAGCTTCCGCGGTCATCGGCAATCTTCATGGATTCATACGAGGTTCCCACCATGGACACTCCCGCGTCGTGTAGCGCATCCAACATGGAAAGGGGGGTTTGTCCACCGAGTTGGAGCACAACCGCCGAAGCTTTCTCGCGTTCCACAATCTGCCGGATATGTTCGGAAGTCAACGGTTCGAGATACAACCTGTCCGATATGGTGAAATCGGTGGATACCGTCTCGGGATTCGAATTGACCATGATGGTTTTCCTTCCGATCGAACGGTAGGCAAGCGATGCCAAGGTACAACAGGTATCGAATTCCAAGCCCTGGCCAACCCGGTTCGGTCCGCTTGCGACAATCACCACAGAGTCGCCCGATACAGGTGTGGCTTCATCGGCCTCGCCATAGGTCATATAGCAATAGGGGGTGCGTGCATCGAATTCACCGGCACACGTGTCAACATGATGGACAACCGGACGAATCTTCGATTTTTCGCAAGCCTCTTCGATCGTCTTGGTGGGGAGCGCCACCAGTTCCCCTATCCGTATAGTGCTCATCCCGAACCGTTTGGCCGTAAGAAGGAGTTCGGCATCGGGCACCTGCCCCGGAGGGAGCGCCCGCAACCGGTCCTCAAGCTCCACCTGGCGATACAACTGGTGGACGAACCAACGGTCGTAGTGCGTTATGTCACAAATACGTTCGATAGCCGCTGATCCTTCACGCTGCAGAACGGAAAAGGCGGCACAGATTCTCAACGGATGCGCACTCGCAAGGATCTCCTCGACATCATCTTCCGCATAGCCCTTCACCTGTTCCAAGGGCACGAGTCCCTCCATGCTCCGTTCATTCGATCGGAATGCTTTGTTCAATGCCTCGATAAAGGTCCTCCCCAATGCCAAGGCCTCACCCACACTACGCATCTGTGTACCCAAAGCCTTCGATGGCATGGGAAACTTTTCCATTTCGAAACGGGGAACCTTCACTGCACAATAATCGAGCACAGGTTCGAAACTACTGGCCGTGGCACCGGTTATTTCGTTGAGTACTTCGTCAAGCGTATATCCGACAGCCAGTTTGGCCGAACAACGGGCTATGGGAAATCCAGTGGCCTTGCTTGCCAACGCGGAGGAACGGGAAACCCGGGGATTCATTTCGATCACCACCATCCTTCCATCGTCCGGGTGCAAGGCGAACTGCACATTGGATCCTCCACAATCGACTCCTACAGCCCGAAGGATTCCTATCGCAGCCATACGCATCCGCTGGTACTCCATATCGGTAAGGGTTTGGATCGGAGCCACAGTGATGCTGTCACCGGTATGGACACCCATCGGGTCCACATTCTCGATCGAACACACGATGATCGCATTGTCGTGCCGATCGCGCATCACCTCCAGTTCCAACTCCTTCCACCCCAACAGGGATTCCTCGACCAACACTTCCCGCTCGGGACTTGCGGCGAGAGCAGCACGCATCATCGGTTCAAAATCGGACTCTTCGAACACTAGACCTCCCCCGAATCCACCCAAGGTATAACTCGGGCGCAGGACCAGGGGAAGTCCTACCAAACGCTTGAAGGCCTGGGCTTCCTGGATCGACTTGACGGTAACCGATTTTGCCGAATCCAAACCGAGCGAAGTGACCAACTCCTTGAAACGTCTGCGGTCCTCAGCCAATTCAATCGAAGCGATACTTGCTCCAATGACCTCCACACCATGGCGTTGGAGAATACCCGCACGGTGCAAGGCAATGGTTACATTCAGTCCGGTTTGTCCTCCCATGGTGGTGAGGATCGCATCGGGGTGTTCCTGTACGATGATCTGCTCGACATATTGGACTGTAAGCGGCTCCATGTAGATGGTATCGGCGATACCGGGAGTCGTCATGACCGTCGCTGGATTGGGATTTACCAGGATCACCCGGTATCCCTCCTCCTTCAGCGCCTGGACAGCCTGGGTACCCGAGTAGTCGAATTCGCACGCTTGTCCGATAACGATCGGTCCGCTTCCGATGATCAATACGGAAGAAATGTCACTTCTTGCTGGCATCGTTGGCCTCCATGGCTGCTGCGGGTAAGGACTGCTCAAGAGCGAAATCGATGAAGACATCGAATAGTTTGCGTGCCTCCCAAGGTCCGGGAGCCGCCTCCGGATGGAATTGTACCGTCATGACCTTCCGTTCGGCGTCATAGAAACCTTCGACCGATTGGTCGTTGTCGTTCACCAACCAGAGCGTGGAGCTATCGGGCAAAGTGGCGGCGTCGACACAATAGCCATGGTTTTGTGCGGTAACATACACATTTTGGGTATGCAAGTCACGAACCGGATGATTCGGTCCATGATGGCCGTACAGCATTTTTTCCGTGGTGCCGCCCAGCGCCCGTGCCGCCAGCTGGTGTCCCAGACAGATTCCCAAAATCGGAAGGGAATCGAGAACACCTTGCAGTTGATGGACTATGGTATCGAGTGAGGCCGGATCTCCCGGGCCATTGGAAAGGAACAAGGCATCGTAGGAACCTGTTCCAGTGAGAAAATCCCGTATTTGCCGGTTTGCCGGCACAATCGTGACCTCGATGCCACGGGCAAGCAACTCCTTTACAATCGAATGCTTCGTACCGAAATCCCAAAGCAGGAACCGTGCCTTCTGTTCAACGATTGGAGAAAAGACCACCGGTTCCACCACAGAGCATCCGCTGATAAAATCGCGCTCCAGCATGGAAGGACACCGTGCGATCCATGCGACTATCCGAGCGATATCCGATTCCGACAATTCCTTCGCACCGACAGCTACTGCATACTGTGATCCGAAGGAACGTATGTGCAGGGTAATGGCTCGTGTATCCACATCGGTCAATCCACATATGTTCCATTCCACACATGCATCGCCAAGAGTGCGACGTCCGTTCGGTACCGGACCTTCATACAGGTCCCGAAGAATCAATGCTGTGCAGAACGGATGCTCACCGAGCATCTCGTTCCAGTCCGGGTCGACCCCGTAGTTGCCGACTTGCGATGCGGTCATGACGATCGATTGGCCCGCATAGGAGGGGTCCGTGATGATCTCGTGGTACGCTCCCATGGTCGTATTGAATACAATCTCGCCGAGCGGCATCTGGGCGAACCCACTGGCAAGAAGCTGTTCCAAGGTGGGCGCCTTGCGACCAAATCCGATTCCCTTGTAACAGGTTCCGTCCGCAAGAACCAACGTAGTGTCGTACACCCTGCACCCTCCTGAAACCTTTTGCAACATTTTGTTGCATTCGGCATGGAAATTTTGTTGCATCCTATCAGATAATCACATATTTATGCAACAGTTCTTACATATTTATGCACCAATTTATGGATATTTCTGATTTGGAGCTGTTTTATGCAACAAAATACAAAACCTGGCTCTCGCGATGGAGAACCAGGTCTTGGTGCGGTCCGACGATATGCATGCAAGTCAAGCAGGATTGAACTGTTTCACCCTCTGATGTTCGATTATCATGTCCCTTCCCGCCTGGAGCGACCCTATACCCTTGGTCGCCACACCCTGGACCAACATATTGCCGAGTGCCGTGGCTTCCACCGGTCCCGCATAGACGGTCAAGCCGGTTTCATCCGCGGCCCACTGGTCCAGGATCTCGTTCTTGCAGCCTCCTCCAATGATATGCAGTGAGGAATAGGTCCTGCCGGTTATCGTAGCCAGATGCTTGATAGCCTTGGCGTATGCCCTGGCCAATCCCCGGTATATGGCAACCATATATTCGCCATGGGAAGACGGAACGGGCAAACCCAGGTCACGACAATTTTCCGCCACCCGATCGACCATAAGCGATTGCGGGCTGTTGGGTTTCAAATACCGTTGGTCGTCGGGATCGATGTATCCGGCATATGAGCTGCAGGCGATAGTTTGCTCGTCGAGGTCCTTCCAGTCGATGTGTTCACCCAGCGACTCCCAATGGCGTACACATTCCTGTTGGATCCACATTCCCATGATGTTCTTGAGGAAACGGATATTCCCGTTTACCGCAACCTCGTTCGTGAACCCGCTCTCCAAGGCAGCCGGAGTCAAGATCGGCTGTTCCGATTCCACTCCGAGCAACGACCAGGTGCCACTCGAGATATAGAGGAAATCCTCTTCGGCCTTGGCGGGAACCGCCGCTACAGCGGATGCGGTATCGTGCGTACCACCCGCAACCACCACGACCTCGGGATCCGCATGCAGTTCCTGGGCCACCTGTTGATGCAACCGTCCGACAATCGTCCCGCTTTCAACAAGTGTGCCGAACATGCTACGCGGAAAACGCATGCCGTCGATCGTATCCCAATCCCAATCCTTGGTCTTTGGATTGAACAATTGTGTGGTCGATGCATGGGAGATTTCGTTCACCATGGTCCCTGTGAGCCAATAGTTGATCAGATCGGGAATGGAAAGATACTGTCTTGCGACAGCAAATGTCGACGGGCGATATTTCTGCATAGCCGCCAATTGGTACAGTGTGTTGAACGGCTGGAAGGCGAGCCCGGTGCGTTCGAAGAGCTCCTGCCGACCAAGCTTTGCGCACACCTCCTCCACCATCCCGTCGGTCCGGGAATCACGATAGTGGTAGGGCAGCGTAATCAGCGAACCCTGTTCGTCGAGCAGACCGTAATCCACGCCCCACGAATCGACACCAATGGAAACTATGTCCCCACCGTACCGATGGAACGCTTCCTTGATGCCTTTCTTTATTTCGGCGAATATGAAGGTAATGTCCCAATGGGATTCCCGCAACAGCATCTCGTTGCGGGTAACGAACCGGTTCATTACCTCGAAGCCCGACAGGTCCCCTACAATAACCCTACCGTTCGAGGCTCCCAAATCGACTGCGATGTATTTGGCCATGGAATCCTCCCCTACTATACCGAATGTTTTGGTGCGTGCTCCAAGAGATACTTCTCCGCTTCCACATTCCACAAGCCACCGTGTCGTTCGACAATTTCCGCCAGCTTGGCAAAGAACGGGTCGGTCTTACCGACTTCGGCAAAATCCGCAATCGCGGTCAAGGGCAATGAATAGTGGGTGTACATGAGTTTCTTGCCTCCGGGAATAGAAGGGAGTTTGATCACTGTTTCGGGAACCGCGTCGAGGCCCCCGATATGGGTGATCATGGCAGACGGATCGATCGATCCCTTTTCCATCATCTGCAACGATTCGCGCATATCCTCGGTGTTTCCGCCACTGGTACCAACGATATGTGTCGACGCGTAGTGGACATTGTAGAAGTTCATCATTGCGCTGAAGTCGGTCCGGTTGGGACCCGCAAAGAAATTCAGGCATCCGTCTTTCGCCAGAATCGCATCGGCTTGCTCCACCAGAGCCCGGACCGGGGCCATGACAAAGATATCGTCATACCCGCCACCACCGGAAATCTCCTTCATTGTCGCCACAGGATCATCAAGTTCCTTTGTATTGAGGTATACGAGCCGAATTCCCTGTCTTGCGGCTTCCTCGACAGTATAGAGGCTCGCGGCCCTTGCCAAACGGTCGTCATCGATATCGGTGACCACTATGAGGCCTGGCTTCCGGTCACAATGCAAGCCGTAGTCTATGGCACCAAGTCCCATAGGCCCCACACCTGCGATGATTGCGACATTTCCGCCCTCCTTGATACCCATCTGGTGTACATACGAGCCTCCGGTCGTGTGGTACATGGCATGGTAGGTGCCGACGATACAGGATACGGGCTCGGCAAGAGACCCGAGGAAAAATGCATCACCCTCGTATTTCAGCAGGCAATCCATTTCCATGACCTCGTTGGGTATGACGATATAGGTGGCATCGCCTCCAATGTAATGGTACGAATATCCCGGGGCATCCAATGTCCCCTTGTAGTTGAGTGCCGGTTGGATGGAAAAACGGTCGCCGGGAGCAAAAGAAGATGCCCAGACGCTTCCGACCTCAACAATCTCACCACAGAATTCATGGCCGAGCATCACAGGATTCTTGGCGATATCATCGGGAACACGCTTATGGTCCGCCCCTTGTTCCGCAGCCTTGTGGTCCGACATGCAGACACTGTTGGTGACTATCCTGGCCAGGATCTCGTTATCCTTGATTGCCGGAAGTTCGAATTCCTCGATCCTCAAATCGTTCTTGCCATATAATCTCACTGCTCTTGTCTTCATAGCCTACTCCTTCTAGTTCAACATCACTTGGCCGCCTGTTACGGGAACAGCCTGGCCTGTCTCATATTTCTGTTCCACAATATAACATATCGCCCGAACAACATCCTCTGTCCTGCATCCCCTGTCGAGGGGGACCTTCGATTCATAGAATCGTCTCACATCTTCCACAGTCTTGGCGCCGGGCACCTTGCCTGTTTGCAAATACTGTACGAATAGTCCCCTGTCGGGATCGGACCACAATGGACCGTCCAGGAAATTCCCGGGACACACGGCATTGACCTTGATATTGTCCGACACCAATTCCAGTGCGAAACTTTGGGTCAATCCGATCGTTCCGAATTTGGCTCCGGCGTATGCACCGTTCTTGTTCGAACCCTCCAGACCGCTCTTGCTGCTGATAGCCACGATGTCGGTCAAGTAGTTTCCACCCGACCCCATGTTTTGCAAAGCCATCTGCCGAGCTGCGAATTTGGTGCAAATGAAGAATCCGGTGTAATCGACCGAGGTGACGAACTGGAAATCCTTCAATCCCATCTCCTTCACACTTCCTGCTTTCAGGACACCGGCATTGCTGACGAACAGATCGAGCGATCCGGTGCATGAGGCAACCTCGTCCATCATCTGTTCGACAGAATCCTCGTCGGTCACATTCACATAGAGGCCTTTCGCAACGGTCTTGCCCGCACCATCGTTCAACGCTTGTGCAAGCGACCGGGCTCCTGCAATGTTCATGTCGGCGATGTAGACGAACCCACCCTCGTCGATAAGACCTTTGACTATACCCTCGCCAAACCCCTGGGCTCCGCCGGTTACCAGAGAAATCTTCCGTTTCATGATATCGGCACGACGGGAGGAACCCGCAACGGTGGGGTCCTTGGAGACGCCCGAAGCTTGTTCGGCCTCATCCAGATCGACGCCGAGTCCCAACAACCAGGACTCCCCGGCTATTCCGATGGAATTCGGATATCGTTTCCGTTCCGAGCAGAAGGACCTGTACGTATGGCTCCAAGCTCCAACTGTTTCTTTCATATCCTGGTCCGCCGCGGGTGCCTGCAAGACCAATTCGGGCGTCCCTTCTGCGACAATCGAAACAACCAAGGCCGTCTCGCCGTCGAAGGTCATACCCCGTAAGACTGGAGGAACCCATAGTTTCAAACCTGCAGTCGATATATCCATGTGTTTATGCTCCTTGCATCAATTCTTGTTTGGCGTGGTCGATGATGGACTCCGGTGCGAATGGATCCATGCCCCTTCCCAGTCGGGCATACACGGCAATCCGCTGCGCAAGCGGACGGCTTGCCAACGGATTGTCCCTACTGAACAATCCCCAAGCGGGATTGTGGTCGACCAACTTCTCGTGGGCAACCAAGGCCCATGCCGAATCCACCAGATGGACACAGCCTGGTGCAAGCAATTCGGGACAGTTGAAGGATTGTCTCGACGAGTTGATATCCACCCCGCTGATCTCCATGAGATTGTGTTTCCGACACAACTGTTGCAGACGGTCCATTTGTCCGGTGCTGTTTCTCGGTGGCATGTAGGTGATAGCCGGAAACCCGATTCCAGCCAGGAATGCAACCAGATCGTCAAGATAGGCATCCTCAAAACGCTCGGCCTTCTTGTCCCCGGTCACACTCTCCTCAATGTCCCCAAGATAGGCATAGGCAGGGATCGCCCCGATCGAGAGACCGAAGTCCACCACTTCCCGGACATCTATGGTTTCCTCTTGCGTTGGTTGGATAAAGAACCGGGAAAGATAATTGCCTTTCAACAACCCCAACAGATCGTATTGGTAGTGGGGATTTTTCGCATCGAGCAGAATCTGTCGTATCTTTCCGGAAACGGTGACCTTCAAATTGTTCTCCAGGAAAGAGACCACGGGCGTGCCCGCTGGCACCATCTTGAGAATCTTGCCTGCGAAAGCATGCAGGATATGCCGCTCGGTGATACTACCACCATCGGAAAACCTGGAGAGCGGCACAACGTCGCGTTCGAAATCGATCGAATCCAGACCACTTGTCTCAATCAAGGCATTGAGTGCCTCGACTTGTTTTTTATTGCGTGCATTGCGGACGGTACGGACAGGTTGCAGGAACTTGTCGACTGCATCTATCGCACTCGAGGGAACACCATGTACACACATGTACACGATTCCGGCCGAATCGGGATTGTTGATCTTCCTGTCCGCGAACGGTGTATCGAGAAAGCTGCAACGGAGTTCGAATCCGACAGTGCTCGCAATGCCGATCCCGGCCGCCGCTTCGAGCATTTCCCGTGCTGCGCCGATACTGTCATGATCGATAGATCCCACAATTCCGAGGCCGGCTTCCCACGCACCGAGTGCGGCTGCCGCCGGTTCATACGGACTGAACGAATAGGTGGTGTGCACATGGTTGTTCACTTCTTCGAGGACCGTTCTCCCCAGTACGTTCGTCTGTACAAGACTCCCTATCGCCTTGGCGGCACGTATCCTTGTTTCCTTATCGGGACCCTGAATCTGTCTATGCAATTCCGAAGGGATGGATGCAATGGAACCTATGGTCTGTATACCCATGTACCTGTCCTTTTGTCATGAAATCCGAGGCCCGCCTTGTCAGCGGGTCCCGGAATCATGGTTGTCAGATATTAAACACCAGCCGCTTGGATGCGGTTGAATTCACCGTCGGTCTTGTTTCTTCGTGCCTTATGCCCCGGCAACGGCAACAGCTGTTCGTGAATGGTATCGATGATCGAATCGACCATGGGGAAATAATAGTCTTCCATTTCCGCAGGTGGAGTGATCCAGTTCCGGGAACCGACCACCACCACAGGTGCATCCAGATAATCGAATGCCAACCGACCCAAATTAGCCGCGACAGTCTGCAGATAGCTGCCCCGTTCGGCGCTGTCGGTGACCAGGATGGCCCTTCCGGTCTTCTTGACCGATTCGACCAACATGTCATACTTCAAGGGGTTGATCCAACGAAGGTCGATTACCTCGGCTTCCAGATTGTGGTCTTCCTTGAGTTTCTTCGCAGCATCCATACAGGTGTACAATGATGGCCCGAGTGCGATAAGGGTGACATCCTTTCCTGTCCTTCTCAAAGCGGGCTCCCCTTCGGGAATCTCATAGTACCCTTCAGGTACGCCTTCCTTCACAAATTGTTCACCGAATCCGTACAGTTTCTGGCTCTCGAAGAACACAACCGGGTCGGTTCCCCTCAGTGCATAGTTGAGCATTCCCTTCACATCGTACGGTGTGGCAGGATACATGGCCTTCAATCCAGGTACGGATGCAACCATGCTTGTCCATTCCTGGGAGTGCTGCGCACCATACTTGTTTCCTACCGAAACCCTCAGGACCAACGGCATCTTCAATGCACCGGCAGACATGGCCTGCCACTTCGGCATCTGGTTGAACACTTCGTCGCCGGCACACCCGAGGAAATCGCAGTACATCAATTCCACGACCGCACGACCGCCACTCATGGCGTATCCCACACCGCTTCCGACTATAGCCGACTCCGAGATGGGAGAGTTGAAGAACCTGTGGTATGGCAGCAGTTCGGTCAAGCCACGATAACAGGCGAACGCACCACCCCAGTCGCGGTGATCCTCACCATAGGCCACGAGTGTCGGGTCGATGGCGAACCGGTGCACCATGGCCTCGAATACGGCATCCCGATACTGGTATTGGCGACTTGCCGGCAACTCCTTGCCATCCTCATCGAACGCATACCGGGATCTCCTGGCGATCTGCTGTACGCGGGCATTCTCCTCGAGCGGTTGGGAAAGTTCAGGAGTACGGTCATCGAGCTTTTCGATATTTCCGTTGCTGAACATGACACTCTCGACGAACTGTTCATCGACCATGGGGGAAATGGATTCATCGACGGTGATCTCCATTGCCTTGCGCATCTTCTCCAACACGATTGTCTGCATGTCCTTCAGGTCTTGCTCGGTCACCAAACCGTTCTCGACGATATAGCGGCCATAGGCGAATATCGGATCCTGGGCCTTGAAGGCTTCAAGTTCTTCCTTGGTACGGTACGTCATGGCATCGGAGGGACTATGTCCGCTGAACCGGTAGGTGATGGTGTCCATGAATACCGGGCCCTTACCTTCCAGCAGGAGTTTCTTCTTGCGTGCGATCGCATCGGCAACCGCCAGCGGATTGAAACCATCCACCCGTTCAGAATGCATCGCATCCGGATTCACACCGGCACCCAAGCGCGCAGCGACTCCCAGACCACCGGTCTCACCGACCGGTTGGCCACCCATGCCGTAGAAGTTGTCGAATACGTTGACCATGTATGGTGGAGCACCTTTCATCTCATCCCACAAGGTGTTGTACTGGTCCATGGAAGCCATGCTCATCGCTTCCCATACGGGGCCACGGGCAAGGGATCCGTCACCGATATTGGCGATAACGATGCCCTTTTTCCGGTTGATCTTCTTATACAGGGCCGAGCCGAATGCAATGGTACCGGAACCGCCTACAATCGCATTGTTGGGCATGCTGCCGAACGGAGAGAAGAATGTATGCATGCTTCCGCCAAGACCTTTGCTGAATCCTGTCGCCTTGGCATAGATCTCCGCCAACGTCCCATAGATTATGAAGTTTTCGGCAAGATCCTTCGCATCCTTTCCAGGAAAGTGCTTCTTGACCGCATCGTAGGTCTCACCACCCATGAACTGCTCGAGGATCGGAACAATGTCCTTTTCCTCCATCTTGACAATCGCCGATAGGCATTTTGCCAGGATCTCGCCATGACTACGGTGCGAACCGAAGATGTAGTCCTCGGGATCAAGGTTCATCGCCTGGCCAACCGCAGCCGATTCCTGGCCTGCACTCAAGTGCGCAGGGCCCTTGTGGTTGTAGGTGATTCCTTGATAGACGCCTTCCTTCTTGATGGAATCAAGCATGGTCTCGAATTCTCGGATGACCAGCATATCGTAGAAAACCCGTACCAGACGCTCTTTCCCATAGGTTTTCAATTCCTTCTTGAAATCGGGTGTATATTGGTTCATCGGTATCGCGGGGATCTTCAAGGTATCCTTCTCGCGAAGCTTTGCTGGATCAAATGTAATTTGTTTCGACATATAATGGCTCCTTAACCTTCTAAAGGGTGTGTTCTATCGCAAATAGCGTATCTTTCAGTATCTCGGATACACTCGGGTGGGGAAAGACTATCTCTTTCACATCCTTGATTCTCAATTCCGATTCGATCATGACAGCTGCGCCAAAGATCATCTCACTGCTGTAGGGACCCAACAGATGGACTCCGAGGATCACTTTTGTCTTGGCATCGGCAACCACCTTGCACAATCCGGCGGCTCGTTTGCCGTGTTCGGCCAGGAACCGACCGTTCGCACGCATCTGGGTTGTCGCCGTAACGATTTCCCGACCCTGCTTCTTGGCTTCGTTCTCGGTCAGTCCACAACCGGCTGCTTCCGGCAATCCATACACAGCCCAAGGAATCGCGTGGTACCGCATCCGCTGGTTTCCTGCCCCATAGAGGTTGGAGACCACCACCTCGGCCATACGGGAGGCCGAATGCGCCAACAACGATTTCCCGTTCACATCACCCACGGCATAGACGTTGGGGACATTGGTCCGAAGCCGATCGTCGACGACGATTCCGCCACGGGCGATATCCAGATGGAGATTTTCCAGTCCTGCGACATTCGGTCGTCTCCCGACACTCATCAGGACCATCTCGGCCGCCAACTGCTGTGGATTTCCCTTCGCGTCGGTATAGGACACCCCATCTTCGGTTATTCCCGTTACCTTGCAACCCAAGTGGAACTCCACACCCTTCATCTCACGTCGCATGAGTTTGGCGAACTCAGCGTCCATCATGGGCAGGATTTCATCCATCATCTCCACAATGGAGACCTTCACCCCCACCGATGAGAAATACGATGCGAACTCGACACCGATGACGCCTCCCCCGATAACCGCCAATGAAGCGGGAAGTTTTTCGATCGAGAGGATTTCATTGCTGGTGACGACGTGCGCCAGATCGTGTCCGGGAATGGGTGGTACCGCAGGGGAAGAACCCGTTGCGATAATCAGGTCCGAACCTTCATATACGGTATCCCCGACTTTCACATGGTTGGCATCGACGAACTCGGCTACTCCCATGACAACGGCAACCTTATTGCTCTTCATGAGGAATTGGATACCGCTACGGAGCGTCTCTATCGTCTCCTGCTTCCACGCCATGGCAGCGTCAAGGTCATACGTGACAGATTCTGCCCGTACTCCCATCTTCTCCGATTCGAGGGCATGCCTATACAACTTGGCTGAATTGAGGAGGCTCTTGGTCGGAATACAACCCCAGTTGGTACATACTCCGCCCAACTGGTCCCGCTCGATCAGCAAAACACTTTTCCCTAGGCTGCCAGCCCGTTCGGCGGCAACATATCCGCCGGGACCGGCACCTACGACAATAAGATCAAACTTTTCCATATGTACTCTCCCTACAACGCCATGAGCAGATCGATGGTCGCGATATTCCGGCACAATGCGTTGAGGAAACGTGCACCCGGTGCTCCATCCACCGCCTGGTGGTCGATGGTCAAGGACAGTCCGATATGTGGTATGAACGTGAAGTCACCTTCGGCATCCTCCACGGCACGCATGGAGATACCACCCACGCCGAGAATCGCCACTTCCGGCACATTCAATACGGGAGTAAATGTATCGATACCCATCGCTCCGAGGTTTGTGACGGTGAATGTACCACCGGTCAAATCGTCCGGCTGGGCTTTTCCTTCGATACTCATCGCGGCAAGGCGTTTGAACTCATCGCTGATCTGTTTGAGGGACCGGTTGTCGGCATATTTCACTACCGGTACCAACAGTCCCTTGGGTGTATCGACCGCGCAGCCGAGGTGCACATGCTCGAAGGTCCGCATCTTGTCCCCGAGGAAATGGCTGTTCATGTAGGGGAACTGCCTGATGGTCTTTGCGACGGCAAAAAGGATGATGTCGTTGATGGTGACCTTCTGGAGACCAAGTTCCGGATCACTGGACTTGAACCGTGCACGCAGGGATTGCAAGACAGATGCATCCGCATACGCATTCATGGTGAACTGGGCAGTGGTAGCAATCGAATCATGCATACGTTTCGCGGTAACCTTGCGAACACCCTTGACCACCACTTCAGAAACCGGTCCCGGGAAATCGGTGGGAACAGACAACTGTCCGGTCGTGGATTTTCCAGCGCCCGCCGAAGCGAGGTCCGCAACCAGCACCCTACCTCCGATTCCGGTACCTTGGGCAGGAGCTTGCAGGGCTTGGTTCACCAAGGCTTCCTTGGCTGCCGGACTCAACGGCTCCCTACCTTTCAAGGCTTCCAGCACGTCACGTTCTATTATCCGACCCTTGGGACCGGTTGGAACCATGGTGACCGTGTCCACGCCGGCTGCGGAAGCTACGGCCCTTGCACGTGGCGATATATGGAGGTCTCCACCGGAACCAGCTGTCCCTGTCGATGTGGCCACCGGATCGGGTTGCTGCTTCGGGACTTCTGCGGTTGCAACCGATGCTACAGTTGCTGTGGCATCCTGCGAATCCACCGGCTTCTCCGGGGGAGCCGTCGTTGCGGCAACCTTCTCGCCTTTTTCCCCGACAACCAAGATCGGTTGCATGACGGGAACCTCTTCACCGGCAGCAAAGAGGAGCTTCAACACTGTCCCCGCTGCTGTCGATTCGACCTCGATGGTCGACTTGTCGGTCTCCGCCTCACAAACCACATCGCCGATAGAGATAGGGTCGCCTTCTTTCACCCTCCAATCGAGTATGATGCAGGATTCGACCGAATTTCCCTGTTTTGGCATGAGCACTTCTGTAGCCATACGTTCTCCTAATATATTCTCGAGTTCCTAAACAACGATGACTTCGATTCCCATGGCACGAATCTCATCGAGCGCGTCTTGGGGAAGTCCCTTGTCCGTAATAAGCACATCTATTTCAGAAAGAGGCAGGATTTTCACGAATCCTTGCCGTCCATACTTCGAGGAATCGGTTACCAGTATCCGTTTGGTCGCTTGACGACACATCTGACGCACAATCTCGGCATTCTCCATGAGATGCGTTGTCAATCCATGCTCCTTGGTGAATCCGTCGGTACCGGTAAAGGTCAAGGCCACATGGTATTCCTGCAACTGCTTGAGAGCGGCGGGACCGACCAAGGCCTCTGCGGACGGACGAAATTCCCCGCCCACCATGGTAAGCGAGAGATTCGGATTGATCCGTGCATAGGGTGGCAGCAATGTCGAATTGGATACGATTTGGATATCGCGCTTGCCGAGAAGATATCTTCCGATAAGCGCGCTGGTGGTACCGTTGGTGATCATGATCCTATCACCATCGTGGACCAGGGACGCCGCGGCCTTCGCAATCGCCTCCTTGGCTTCCACATGGCTCGATTGCTTCTCGACAAGGAGCGGATGGTATGCCGACATGGCGGCACCCCTCGACCTGAGGATAATCCCCTTGGCCTCAAGGGCCTTAAGATCGGATCGGATCGTCACAGAGGAGACCCCCAGGGTCTCGCTCAATACGGAGACCGACAATTCGCCCCCGTCCTGAAGCAATTCCACTATCCGTTCTTCGCGTCCTGATAATCCAACCATTATCTTTTCACCTTCATTGAATCTTCATTTCACTTTCGATTCTATTATGTTTCACTTTCTTTTGCAAGGGAAAACAAAATTTTCCAGGCAAAAACCGTATCCCATCCCGTCACTGGCAGGACTTGGGAAAGGGCAAGCGGACTATGAAAATTGCCGGATAGCTTGAAAAATTGTGGATAGGCAGGCTACAGTGCGTTGCAAGGAGCGTACGACAGATGAAGATCATGGAACAATTGACGCTGGTCACACTCGTAGGTCTGGCTGGAATAGTACTGGCAAGCCTTCTACCCATCCCCTTCCCAGGCAGTATCATGAGCATGTTGTTGATGTTCATACTGTTGCTTTCGAAAGCAATCAGAATCCGGCAGATCGAACAGGTCTCGCAATTCTTCCTTGCCAACATGGGAGCATTCTTTATCGTTCCCGTCGTGGCGATCCTCGAACAGCTGGAGGTCATGAAAGGCAAGACGCTCCAATTCTTTGCCGTTTGTATCGTGAGTACCTTGATCACCTTCATTGCGACCGCCGGGTCGGTCAAATTGACACTCGTGCTCATGAAAAAATCGCAGGCGAACAAAGGAGCCGGTCAGTGAACACCATAGTGAACTCCCCGATGTTCGGTATCACCCTCACCTTCCTTGCCTACGAGTTCGGTATCCTCGTCACCAGAAAGGTACGTTCACCGTTGTTGAATCCCATGGTGATCGCCGCCGCCCTTTGTATCGGATTTCTTCAACTGACCGGAATCCCCCTCGAATCCTACCAGGTGGGAGGTGATTTCCTCATCATGTTGATTTTCCCCGCAACCACCTGTATCGCAGTCTCCGTCTATTCGAAAATCGATTTGTTGAAACAGCATTTCGTCCCAATCGTTGTGGGGTGCACTGTCGGAGCCGCAACCTCGATAGGATCGGTCATACTATTGGCCAAATGGCTAGGCCTTCCCGATATCCTAACCGTATCGATGGCACCGAAGTCGGTCACCACCGCGATAGCGATAGAGATCTCGGCATTGTTGCAAGGCCAACCATCGCTTACCGTCATGGCCGTTATGATTACCGGAATAACCGGAGTCTTGTCGGCGCCGGTACTGATAAAGCTTTTCCGTATCACCGATCCGATCATCCAGGGGGTTGCACTGGGAACGTCCAGCCACGTCATAGGCACCGCGAAAGCATTGGAACTGGGGCAGACCCAAGGTGCGATGGGAGGCATTTCGATTTTCATAACCGGATTGGCGACAGTCGGAGTCGTTGCCCTAACCTTCTGAGGATGGCGTCCCATGCTCGGTCCCGAGCATCTGCAGGTAGTTCCTCCGATAGTACGTGGGAGCCATTCCAGTCTTGAGCTTGAACTGCTTGCTGAAGTGGAACTCGCTGGAAAAACCGAGCTTGGCGGCTATTTCCTTGACTGACAGTTCCGTACATGTCAGCAGCGCACTGGCAGCCTCGATTTTCAGTTTCATGTAGTACTTCATGGGCGTCTGCCGCATCCTCCGGGAAAAGAGGCGGATGAAGTACGACTCGGTCAGGTTCAAGTCTTGGGCCAATTCGTTGAGTGTCAATGTGCCCATGACATTCTTCTGCATGATGCGAAGGGCCCGTTCCAAATGCCGGCTCTCGTTGTCGGTCCCCAAACCGGTTGTCCCGTCCTCAAGCAGATAGAGTAGCGAGCACACCTGATGGCAGGCCGATTGCCTTCGATGCATGGATTGGGACAATCCCTTTTCCTTCACCTCCTCAAAGAAGAACCGGTAGTTGGTTCCGATATGGAACGGCGAAAGATGCTCTTGTGCACGCATCATGGTAGCGATCGCCTCCTCATCGGGTTCCAAACGCACCAGGATGGCGTAGTAGGTGATCGGATCCTGCGCTTTTGCCTTGATCGTGTGGACCGTATGCGGAACGGAGATGAAGAGGATCCCGGGATTTATCGTATACGAAGTCTTCCCGTTTATGAATTCCCCCTCCCCTCCGAGGAAGTAATGTATTTCATATTCATGCGCACCGTGGGCATGCGTACGACCGTGCCATCGCAATTCGTTCCGATTGCGCATCTGGTAGACAAATACCGCGTCCAATATATCCATATGTCAATAATATACATGCCTGTACAATTTTGTCTATTCATTATGAACCTATATGTATACGATAGTTAATACGAGACCACAGAGCTTCGGAGGTACTGGTATGGCTGTAGTTGCAGGTATTGACGTAGGTACGCAAAGCACGAAAGTAATTTGTTATGATACGGATGCGAAAACCATCCTTGCCACCGCCCAGGCTCCACATGAACTGGTATCGGGGGAAGACGGGACGAGGGAGCAGGAAGCCCGGTGGTGGATTGTTGCCATGACCAGCTGCTTCCAATCCATAGACCCTGTGATCAGGACGCGGGTTTGTGCGCTTGGCGTGTCCGGACAACAACATGGATTTGTGCCTGTGGATACCCAGGGAGAGGTGCTGCATCCGGTCAAACTGTGGAACGATACGTCGACCTCGGCGGAATGCGACCTCATCACGTCCTGCGCAGGTGGCACGGAATCGTTGCTCGAGAACGAGGGGAATTTGATTCTTCCCGGCTACACTGCCTCGAAGATACTCTGGTTCAAGCGTACACACCCCGAAAAGTACTCCCGCATGGCCCACATCCTGTTGCCACATGACTATATCAATTTCTGGCTGACCGGCGAGGCTGTCATGGAGTACGGCGATGCATCGGGTACCGCACTGCTCGATATCCGTACACGGACATGGTCGAAACGACTGTTGGCCTGCCTCGATGACCAGCGCGACTTGTCCACTGTTCTTCCCAGGCTGATCGAAGCCCACCAGTGTGCCGGCTACACCACAGCCGAAGCTGCCCGGAGTCTGGGCATACCCGAAGGGATTCCCGTATCATCGGGTGGTGGAGACAACATGATGGGAGCAATCGGTACCGGAACCGTACGTGACGGTACACTCACCATGAGCCTTGGTACCTCAGGCACCTTGTTCGGAGCCTCCGACAAACCGGTCGTCGATCCCCAGGGTCTGCTTGCGGCCTTCTGCTCTTCCACCGGGAATTGGCTCCCATTGCTCTGTACCATGAACTGTACGGTTGCAAGCGAGGTAACGCGTTCACTGTTTGAACAAGATGTCGCAGCGTTCGACGCAAGTGCCCAGCTGGCACCGATCGGGTGCGAGGGAGTTGTCATGCTTCCCTACTTCAACGGCGAACGGACTCCCAACTATCCCCATGGTCGTGGAAGCCTCTTTGGATTCGACCTGCACAATATGACCAGACAAAACATAAGTAGGGCAGCCTTGGAATCGGCGATCTTCGGATTGAAGCTTGGCTTGGATGCCTTCGGAGACCTCGGATACTCAGCCAAGGAAATCAGATTGATCGGCGGTGGGGCGAAATCGAAAGTCTGGCGACAGATGGTAGCCGATATCTGCAACCTTCCGGTCGTCATTCCCGCCATTTCCGAGGCGGCGGCTTTCGGTGCCGCACTCCAAGCCTATTGGTGTTTGACCCATACGACGGGAAACCCCACCGATATGGGCGACCTGGTCGCCGAACATGTGAAACTTGAAACGGAAGCCGCATGCAATCCCATACCGGATCATGTGAAGACTTATGAAAAGGCATACAAGACATACAGGACCTATGTTTCGACAGTAGGTCCCCTATACCGCTGACAGGCACGAACTCATTTTTCAAGGAGGAAACCATGAGTGATGTATTTATAGGAAATCGCGAGTATTTCAAGGGAATTGGAAAAATCAATTACGAAGGTCCGAAATCGGACAATCCGTTGGCATTCAAATTCTACGATCCGAAAAAGATCGTAGCAGGAAAAACCATGGAGGAACACCTTCATTTCTCCATAGCCTATTGGCACTCCTTCTGTGCCGATGGAAACGATCCGTTCGGGAAAGCAACCATGGTGTTTCCTTGGAAGGATTCGGATCCGATGCAGGCCGCGAAGAACAAGGCCGAGGCAGCTTTCGAATTCTTCACCAAGATCGGCGCACCTTTCTATGCATTCCATGATATCGACGCATCACCCGAGGGTGAGACCGCCGCAGAATACGAAAAGAATTACCTGGAGGTCGCCGCCTACCTGAAAGGGTTGCAGGAAAAGACCGGGGTAAAACTGTTGTGGAACACCTCCAACCTATTCAGCCATCCCCGTTATATGAACGGAGCCGCATCGAATCCCGATTTTCCCGTTGTAGGCAGAGCGGCATTGCAAGTGAAGACAAGCCTCGATGTCAATGTGATGCTCGGAGGCCTCGGGTATACATTCTGGGGAGGACGTGAAGGCTATATGACCCTCTGGAATACCGATACCAAGCGCGAACAGGACCACCTGGGCACATTCTTCCGCATGGCCCGTGACTATGGTCGGAACATCGGGTTCAACGGCACCTTCTTCATCGAACCGAAACCTATGGAACCTTCGAAGCACCAATATGATTACGATGCGGCAACCGCGATCGCGTTCATAAAGGACCAGGGTTTGGAACAGGATTTCAAATGCAATATCGAGAACAACCATGCTACTTTGGCTGGCCACTCGTTCGCTCACGACCTTCAGGTGTGTGTCGACCATGGTATGCTCGGCAGTGTCGATGCGAACCAAGGTGATGCACAAAATGGCTGGGATACCGATGAATTCCCCACGAACGTATACGAAACCACCGAGGCCATGCTCATAATCCTCAGAAATGGCGGACTCCATAGCGGCGGTTTGAACTTCGATGCGAAGCGGAGACGCAATTCGACGGAGCTGGCCGACCTGTTCATTGCCCACATCGGTGGTATGGATGCGTTTGCACTTGGATTGGAGACAGCCGACAAGATACTTGCGGATGGCAAGATGGATGCATTCAAGTCCAATAGGTACAAATCCTTCGACTCGGGTGATGGAAAAGCGTTCGAGGAAGGCAAATTGTCCCTCGAAAAGCTGGCCGATCTCGGAAGAAAAGCCAAGACCGACGATATCAGCGGGAAACAGGAGATGTTGAACAATCTTCTGAACCAATACCTCTTCGACAGGTAATACATTCCCTGCGCAACGAGAAAGGGCGTCCGGAAATGGACGCTCTTTCTTATATCCCTATTGTTCCTATATGCAGGCTATAGTATAATTGGAACGAGTGGAGGACACTGAATGCGAATTTCGACTAAAGGTAGATATGCACTGCGGCTCATGCTTGATCTTGCCAGGCACCCCAACCAGAATGTCTCGATCAAGGAAATATCAGGTCGGCAACAAATCAGCCACAAGTACCTGGAGCAAATCATTATCCAACTGGTACGCGCAGGGTATGTCAAAAGTGTCCGTGGCCCTCAGGGTGGATACAGCCTTTCCAGCGAACCTTCGCAGATAACCGCCGGCATGGTCCTCCGATTGATGGAAGGGAGCCTCGCTCCCGTGCCCTGTTTGGATGATGGGGCGGATTCCTGCAGCCGCTCCGGAGACTGCGACACGTTGCCACTGTGGAGCAAATTGCAGAAAGCGATCGATGAGGTGGTAGACAAGTTTACCCTTCAAGACCTGATCGACCGCTCCGACAAACCTCAGATTGGCATGTGGTTGTGACAACCGGAGTGCCGATTGCTCAGGAGACCACCACTCCCTTCTTCAATACGATATTCGCGTACAACGATTGTTCGCTGGTAGCTATGATCACATAGGCCTTTTTAGCCCTTTCATAGAACGCAAAACGTTCGATCATGCCGAATTCGGCGAAATTGGGATCGCCAGATTTGGCGATTTTCTTGTATGTTTCCCAAATCGGAGTCGCTACCGAATCCCCCGGAATCTTCTCCATGAGAAACGCGTTGGCCTCATATTTGTCCAGGGGAAACACCTTCAACAGAGCTTCCAGGATTTCAGGAACCCCCAAACCGTCGAGACGAACCAGACGTTGTGCACAGGATGCTGCGGGAAAATTGCCATCCCCGATCACCAACTCGTCACCATGGCCCATTTCCATGAGAATCTTCAATAATTCGGGACTCAACAGCGAAGGAATATTCTTCAACATGACTATCTCTCCTCCCACCCGCCAGGTGGTAAATAATGATTGCGTTATCTGGGACTCCATGCGATACTGGAGTCGATGTAAACGATTACACGGCCAATATCGTAGCTATAGTATATACCATAGGAGGTGCCAAATGGCAAATGTTAACCGTATAAAAAACATAGGACCTGAACGTCGCTACGCCGACGACCTGCCGAAGATTGGAATTCGTCCGACAATAGATGGTCGACACCGGGGAGTTAGGGAATCGCTGGAAGACCAGACGATGAATATGGCCAAGGCTGCCGCAAAACTCATTACGGACAACCTCCGACATACCACGGGTGAACCGGTGGAATGCATTATCGCCGACACTACGATCGGTGGGGTTGCGGAAGCCGCACAGTGCCAAGCCAAATTCTCTAAAGAGAATGTGGCCGTCACCCTCACTGTCACTCCCTGCTGGTGCTACGGTACGGAAACGTTCGATGCTGATCCGTTGACGGTCAAGGCTGTCTGGGGTTTCAATGGAACAGAACGACCCGGTGCCGTGTATCTTGCCGCAGTCCTTGCCGCCCATGCCCAGAAGGGCCTTCCCGCTTTCGGTATCTACGGACGTGATGTCCAGGACAATAGCGACACCTCCATTCCCGAGGATGTCTCGGAAAAGATTCTTCGTTTTGCCCGTGCCGGTGTTGCGGTGGCGCGCATGAAGAATCGTTCGTACCTGTCTATCGGTGGTTGTTCCATGGGTATCGCGGGATCGATTGTCGACCAGGATTTCCTCCAAGCCTACTTGGGCATGAGGACCGAAGTCATTGATATGAGCGAGATCGCCCGGCGTGTCGAGGAGGAGATTTTCGATCCCGAGGAATTTGCCATGGCCAAGCAGTGGGTCGCGGAAAATTGCACCGAGGCACCCGATACCGTGAACCCCCCGGAGTGGCAACGTACCGAGGCAGAGCGGAAAGCCGATTGGGACTACTGTATCAAGATGGTCATGATCGGACGCGACCTCATGGTCGGCAACGAAAAGCTCGCCAAGTTGGGCTTCGCCGAGGAATCGTTGGGACGCAATGCCATAGCCGCAGGATTCCAAGGCCAAAGGCAATGGACCGACCACTGGCCGAATGGCGATTTCATGGAGACCATGTTGTGCACCTCCTTTGATTGGAACGGGATTCGCGAACCCTATATCATGGCCACAGAGAACGATTTCTGCAATGGAACCGCCATGTTGTTCGGAAAACTGCTCACCAATCGTGCCCAGATATTCAGTGATGTGCGGACCTATTGGAGCCCCGAGGCGATAGAACGGGTGACAGGTTGGAAGCCCGAAGGACGTGCGAAAGATGGATTCATCCACCTGATCAACTCGGGAGCGACCACCTTGGATGCCGCAGGAAGAATGAAGGATACCGACGGAAATTCCATTATGAAGCATTTCTGGGAGATCACTCCCGACGATGTCGCCGCAACACTCGATGCTACTGATTTCAGTGTTGGAAATGGTGGGTATTTCAGAGGTGGCGGCTATTCATCCACATTCCTGACAACAGGCGAAATGCCGGTGACCATGAGCCGCTTGAATATGGTCAAGGGTGTCGGTCCGGTCCTGCAACTTGCGGAAGGCTGGACTTGCGATATTCCCGATGCCGTATTCGATAAGATCAACAAGCGGACCGATCCCACCTGGCCCACGACTTGGTTCGTGCCCCGGCTTGAGGAAAACGACGGCCCATTCAAGGACGTCTATTCGGTCATGGCAGCTTGGGGAGCCAACCACGGGGCGATCAGCTATGGCCATATCGGTGCCGATCTGATAACCCTCTGCTCGATGTTGCGGATTCCTGTCTGCATGCATAACGTACCCGAGAGCCAGATTTTCCGTCCCAGCGCGTGGAATGCGTTCGGCATGGACAAGGAAGGAGCCGATTATCGTGCGTGCAATGCCTATGGACCGCTGTACGGCAAGTATTAACCGCTTGCGTCGACTGAAATGATGTAGGGCTTGCCGCGAAAGCGACAAGCCCTTGTTTCTTTTCTCAATAATTGGACACCAAGTGCCGATCAGCCGTTCACCACGTTCGTCGGATTACCTTCGAGGAACGACTTCAGGTTGTTCACCGCTATGTCCATGAGACGTTGCCGGGATTCCTTGGGTGCCCACGAGATATGCGGTGTTATGATGCAATTGTCGAGCCCCAGCAATGGGTTGTCCGCCTTGATCGGCTCGCTCGAGACCACATCGAGCCCCGCAGCATACACTTTTCCAGAAAGCAAGGCTTCACGTAGGTCCTGTTCCACAATCAGAGGTCCACGGGAATTGTTGAGGATGATTACCCCGTCCTTCATCCGTGAAATGGTCTTTTTATTGACAAGCCCCTGGGTTTCCGGAGTCAAGGGAGCATGCAGGGAAATGACATCCGAGTTGGCCAGCAATGTCTCCATATCGACATATCTGCACATGTCGCTCTCCAAGGATTTGTTTGGAAAGGCATCGTATGCGAGGACCGGCATCCCAAAAGCCATTGCCAATTTTGCGACACTTTGCCCGATACGGCCAAACCCGATGATACCGATGGTCTTGCCGGCCAGTTCGATCAATGGATAGTCCCAGTAACAGAAATCGGGGCAAGAACTCCACCGACCTTCATGGACAGTCTTGTTATGATGCCCCACACGGTGGCAAATCTCCAACAGGAGCGCCATGGCGAATTGGGCAACTGCAGCTGTTCCATAGGTAGGGATGTTGGTGACCACTATCCCCTTTTCCTTCGCGGTGACCGTATCGACTACATTGAAACCGGTTGCCAATACACCGATATACTTGATCGACGGGCAAGCTTCCATAGTTCCCGCATCCAACGGGACCTTGTTGGTGACAACGATCTGCGCATCACCTATCCTAGCTATGATATCCTCTTTAGCGGTCCTATCGTACACTGTGACGCTACCAAGTTTCTCAAAGCCTTCCCAAGACAAATCTCCCGGATTCTCGGTGAACCCGTCCAAAATCACAATCTTCATATACAACCCTCCACAACGGTTACACTATGATTTCACTCATTTCAGTACAACAATAGCATGGATCCGCCCGTTTGGTCTTCAGGCCTTCTCTTCTGTACGATCGGTTGCCGGTGGAGGATCGATGGAAAGACTGCTTATCTCCCTTCTCCAACTCTCGGTCATCGGTATAGCCAAAGCTTCCAGGGAACTTTCCAATTGTTCCAAATTCCGTGCACCTATCAATGGGGCTGTGACCGCAGGATGCGACATGACCCATGCGATAGCCAACGCAGAGGGATTCACCCCCTTCTCCTTGGCGTGTGCGACAAACGCATCGGCGATCGCATAATAGTTTTCATCGTTGTATCGGCCCTTATACCGTTGGCTAGAGCTGATTCGACCTTCGGCATTCCTGTTGTTGCCACTGTATTTGCCTGTCAAGAGTCCCGCTCCCAATGGGCTGTATGTTATGACGCCAAGGTTCTCAGATTGGGCAAGGGGCAATATTTCCACTTCGGCTTGTCGTTTCACCAGATTGTACATCGGTTCGATACACGCAAACGGTGCCAAACCTTCCTTGGCGGATATTCCCAAACACTTCGCGATTTGCCATGCCGCGGAATTGCTTATCGCGGGATATACTATCTTCCCCTGGCGCTGCAAATCATCCAATGCCCGAAGCGTTTCCTCAAATGGTGTCTTCGGATCAAGCTTATGCAAGAAATACAAATCGATCCGATCAGTCTTCAATCGCTTCAGACTCTTCTCTACCTCAATCATGATATATCTACGTGAGAGTCCGCCGTCATTCGGCTTTCCCCATCTTGGAGTTCCTACCTTTGAGGTGATGACAACTTCATCCCTGCAGTCTTGTAGCAATTTGCCGAGGATTTCTTCCGATTCGCCATCCCGTTTGTCACCATAGATATTGGCTGTGTCAAAAATGTTGATTCCTGCATCCCGGCATCTATGAAAGAGGCGTTTGCTCATGTCCTCATCGGCTTCGCTACCGAACGTCATGGTCCCGAAACCCAATTTGGAAATCTGGATTCCCGTCTTACCCAATACCCTATATTCCATACTATTCACCTCTCACGATTATTACATTGAAAAGAACCGGATTATACGGTTGCCAGGACATCCCGCAGCTTCTCCCCATCATGTGCCCATGATGCCATGAGTTTCCACATCTGATCACCCATACAGAAGTCCCTGACACCCAATTCGACATAGTAACGCGCATCCTCGACCTTCTGTATCTCACAACGGGGTCTCACTCCATTCGCGATCGCAGTCTTGATCATATGGCGTTCGGCTTCCTTGGTCTCCGGCACATGGTCCTTCGCATCCCATCCGTTGCTCAGAGAGTAATCGGAAGGTCCGAATTGCACCATATCCACACCCGGTACTTTGCAGATTTCCTCAATATTCTCTATCGCTGCCCGTTTCTCGATCATCAGGGAAACCACGATGTCCCGCTGTCGCTGGGCATGTGCCATTTGGGTAATCCGTGGCTGAAATCCGATATACCTTCTGTTCGCATACCCGAAGGTACCGCCTTCCTCCAAGGTTTCCGGCGTTATCATCTTCAGGGAGGATATTACTTCATCGGCAGTCCGACAATCGGTGAACATGACAGACTGGAAACCACTTTGTATCGCCTTCTGGGCGAAATATCCGCGATTCAAGAAATCAAGCTTGATCATGGACCCCATGCCATGCAATTCACAAGCCATGCAAATATTGTCCAGATCGTACAGGGTGAAGGGCGCATATTCCGCAACAAATTCCACATAGTCGTAGAAACCGGTCGCACCGACTGCTTCTGTAAAGAAAGGAAGCGTCGACCACATCCTGGTTCCCATGGTGGGTTTTCCAGAATTCAACAAATTCCGAAGATGGTTTTCTTTCATACTATTCCCTTCACTTTATCAGCTTGGCGACTTTTTCCAATAATTCCTTGGGGGGAGCCTTCTGATCGATTTTTGAGACTTCCACAATCAATTTGTACAGGTCGACCTGTTGCTCTTTCGCGACAGTCTCGAACATGTTGGCAAAACTGGAGTGGCAACCGGCATATCCATAGACCAGATCCTCGGGTGTGATGGCTGTCTTGTAACCGTATTCGTTCATTGCGGGAATAAGGTCCTTGTCGATGTAATGGAGTAGGCCATACAAATCGATATCGGTAAGCTTTCCCATCCGCTGGAAGGTGGCCACCGCGACTTCCGTGGCAAGATTTCCCGCACTCCGGGCCATTCCCATCAAACCACAATCGAGCACGGAAGCTCCAGCCGCATCGGCTGCGATAGCATTGGCCATCGATAGGCTGAGATTGTTATGCCCATGGAATCCCACAGGAATCTTGATCGACATGACCATTTCGGAAACATATTCATACACCTGTTCAGGGAACATCGTTCCCGCCGAATCCATAATCGTAATCTCATCCAAACCACAGGATTCGAGCATCTTTGCCTCGGCAGCCAATTCCTTCGGTCCAAGGATATACCCTTTCATCATAGAATAGCGGCATTTCAAGTTTGCGGCTTTCACTTGCCTAACCGCATCCGATGCGAGTTTGCCATCACCGGCATTTGCCCCAACCCTCAGAAAATGAAGTCCCTTGTCGGCGGTCAATCCGATATTCCTATCATTGGCGTTCTTGTACCCCATGAACATGCCGATTTCCGCCTTGTCCAGGTATGGCGCGACAAGATCCATATACTCCACATCGTTGAGAGGGGAAATCGAATCGTTCGCATCATAGGCACCTACCCCGAGGCAGTTGCCTATTTCAATCACTTTGATATTGTTGTCGATCAATCCTTTGATCATGGAGACAGTCATTGCGGCTGAAAAGCCTTTTCCTATCACATTCGCTCCATCGCGAAGCGTACAGTCCAATAAAAACATACAAGCCCCCTGCTATAATATGAAATTCACACCGTGTTCTTCACAGAGACCACGGATCTCATTGTACACGACCTCATGGAGTTCCACCCCGTCCCTTTTCCGTTGCGACCGCCGACGTTGTTCTATCTCCCCTGGAACGAAAATTTCCTCGACACCAGGATTCTTCTTCAACGCCTTGATCTCCGTCATCATCTGCTGCATACGTTCCTTGAATCGATCCAGGTCCACGAATTTGGAAATATCGATACAGCAAAATACATGCCCGACATTTTGCGGGTTCTCAAAATCACTCCACATATTGTTCAAGTGCGGACCAAATTCTGCATCAGCCAATACCCCGCACAGGACATCCATGAACAATGAGAGCCCGTATCCCTTCGGCCCTCCGATGGGAAGCACTGTTCCCTTCATACCTTCGTTGGGATCGGTGGTCGGCTTGCCCTCTTTCGTCTGTGCCCAACCTTCGGGAATCATCTTCCCCAACTTGGCGGCCAGGATCACCTTTCCCATAGCCACAACACTGGGAGCCATATCGAGAAGCATCGGTTCGCCTTGGGTGGGGACAGCTATAGCCAACGGGTTTGTCCCCATGTACGCGACAGGGCTCCCCCACGGAGCAATGTTGGGAGGAGCATTGGTGCCACTGAAGGCGACCATCCCTGCCTCGGCACCCATCTTCACATAGTATGAGGCCATGCCATAGTGGTTCGAATGGTTTACGGCAACGAAACAACACCCGGTCTCCCGCGCCTTCTCGATGCATCGGTGCATCGCCTTAACACCGGTGACCATACCCATGGAGTTGCGTCCATCCCAGTGGATACTCGAAGGATGCTCTTGGGTAATGACCGATTCACCTTTGATATTGACCACACCACTCTTCAGGCGTTTCATATAGATCGACATTCGGCTGACACCGTGTGATTCAACACCACAGAGATCTGCGTCGACAAGATTGTCCGCTATGGTCCAGGCCTCGCTTTCGGGCACATCCAAGCTCATCATCAAATCCTGACATTGCTTTCGCAGTGTCTCCCAGTTCACATTGTGTGTTTCCATTTGCTTCCTCTATCGTTAAGAATTCTTCTTGTTGATCTCTTCATATTCATCCAAAGCATCTTCAGAGAATACTTTTGTCTTTTTAAATAATGGTGATATCAGGGTAAATATGGTTATGGCGAGAATAATCGGAGCGATCGGTGTCTTTCGGCTGCATTCCATGAAGTATGCCCAATATTGGCCGTCGGCAAGGGATAGCCATCTGCGAAGATTCTCCTCCATCATGGAACCGAGGATCAACGCGAGGACGATCGGAGCCCTCGGCACTTCCAGCTTGGTGAAGATATAACCGATGATGGCAAAGACTACCATTACCCGGACATCGAACATGCTGTTCTGTACCCCGAACGTACCGACGACACAGAGTACCAGGATAACCGTATTCAACAATTGTCGAGGAAATTTGAGTAGTTTGGCGAAATATGGCGCTCCGAGGAGCCCAAGTACCAAGATCAGGATATTGATCAGGAACATGCCGATAAAAATCGCCGAGATGAGATTGTAATTTGTATTGAACAGGTTCGGTCCCGGTTGCAGACCGTGGATAATGAACGCACCCATGAGAATACCGGTAACCGCATCACCCGGGATTCCCAACGACAACAGTGTGGTCATCGCCCCTCCGGTGCAGGCATTGTTTGCGGCCTCGGCGGCGACAATACCTTCTACGGCACCTTGACCCATCTTCTCGGGATGCTTGGATAACTTCTTCTGTTGTGCATAGGAGATGATCGATGCGATGGTTCCACCGGCGCCGGGAATAGCTCCGACTATGACGCCAATGACACTCGAGCGGAATAGGTTGCCCAATGAGAGACGGAGATATTTGAAACAGGCAAATGGATTCTTCACCGCCTCGATTTGTTTGTCAGGTACGCTTTTTGCTTTCTTCTCAGCCGAAAGCATGATTTCAGTCATGCCGAATAGTCCGATCATGGCGGCGGTGAAATTGACACCGGAGTTAAGGTAGATGGAGCCGAAATTGAAACGAAGGATCGAGGTATTCGGATCGAATCCCATACTTGCGACCATGAGACCGAAGATACCGGCCATCAATCCCTTGACCGTGGAGCCCTTCGAAATGAAGGCCATGACGCTAATACCGAAAATGGCAATCGAAAGTTTCTCCAGCGAAGTGAATTGTAGGGCAAATCGCGCGATAAGAGGAGACAGCATGGACAGGACGATCACGCTGAAAAAACCACCGATGGCCGAAGACATGGTAGCCAATCCGATCGCGAGTCCAGCTTGGCCATTCTTGGCCATAGGATAGGCATCCAAGGTTGTCATGACCGCCGATGGTGTACCGGGGATATTAACGAGGGTAGCAGCTATGCTTCCACCATAATTCGCACCGCAATAGACACCAAGCAACATCAATATCGCAACTTCGGCTGTCATCCCATAGGTAAGCGGTACAAGGATGGATACGGCCATCATCGCACTCAATCCCGGGAGGGCCCCGATGACAATTCCCGTGAGAGTCCCACCGATCAAAGCGATGATGGTAGTAATTCCCATCAGAGGAAGTCCCGCCGTGTACAATGAAAAATCAAACATGGTAATTTCCTTCTAGATGAATTGTAATAACCCTTTGGGCAAGGGCACTTTGAGCAAGTAGGAAAACAACAGGTAGGTCAGTAGCGATATCGGCAAGGCATAGACGAGTGCTTGCTTCCTTGTTCCGCCCAATAGCCAAATCATTGAGAAAGTGAACAATGCTGTCGCGATAATGAAACCGAGAGGTACGATAATCAGGATATAGACAATCAACAATCCCAAGAACTTGCCAAGATTGATCAGCAGTGTCCTATTGAATTTGACTTCTATCTTGTTGCGTTTTCTCAGTGCTCCGATAAGCAAACCAATCGACATCGCAGCCAATATTCCAGCGAGTATCCTGGGATAATAGGCAGGATCCTCAGAAAGCCCCGAGCCCAATCGCTGGAAGGCCTTGGACGCAAAAAATACATATCCGGACAAACCCAATCCAGATATACCGACTATATAATCTTTCATGAAATCAACCTTTCAGTGGATGTGACCTCCGGCTGTTTTATTCAAACAGCCAGAGTGTCATCAAATCGTTGCTGGTTACAGACTACCCATGAGCTCGGCGTAGACCTTCTTTTCCTTCTCGATGAAAGCGCTGAATTCCTTGTGGTCCCGATATCTTATGGGAAGACCATTATTTTTTGCGTATTCGACGAATTCCGGCGATTCTGCCGCGGCCTTGAAGGCCTTGTCGATTTCCGCAAGGATTTCTTCACTTGCACCGGCTTTGGTGAAAACGCCACGCCAGACTGGGAAGATGTAGTCGACACCGGCTTCAACCAACGTAGGTATGGTAAAAACATCGGTCCTGGTTTCTCCAAGTGAAGCCAGTGGTTTGATCAACCCGGAATCCACCATGGAGCGGCCTTCTGCTGCATTCACGATACACAGGTCCGCTTCGCCTGCCGCAAGGGCTGTCAGCATTTGTGTTCCGCCCGATGTATAGGCGATATTTCTGAAATTTGCTCCGGTCGCCTTGGCAAGTTGCAACGAGGCAAGGTGCCATAGGGCACCGTTCCCGTTATGTCCCATCTTCAAGGTACTGGACTTCATGGCAGCCAGCAATTGCTGGATAGTCTGATACGGGGAATCGGCTTTCACATAGATGACTCCGGTATCCTCGACAACCTGCGCGACAGGTTGGAACTGGTTCAGGTCGATGGAAGGCATTCCGCCGTAAGGCATAAGAATCAGTGTCTGGGAATTGAAATAGAACGTTCTTCCATCGGGTTTGGCACTCATGACATTCTGCGCTGCCACAGCACCCTTCGATTCCCCCTGGTTCAATGGAATGACATTGACTCCGAACGATCTTTGCAGACTTGGAATCAAAGCACGGGTAGTAAGGTCATTTCCTCCACCTGCACCGTTCGGCACGATGAAAGAGACATCTCCATCGGGGTACTTTGCAACGGAAGCTACCGCTGGTTCCGCCGAACCTTGCGCGAATACCATTCCCGCCATCATCACAAGACAGACTGTGATCAGAACTAACTTTTTCATAACCTTTAACCTCTCCTTCAGACGCATCCGGACATACGTCCAGCGCCTGAAATTTGAATTTTCACATATGCTAACACCGGACTAGCCACCTGTCAAGAAAATAATTTGCATCCTGCAGGATACACAATAGATACTGCAAGAGCGATTGCAAAATCATGAATCCCGATGTATACTTAATCCATGAAAGGTTACACTGTTTCACCTTACGTTCCCGGCATTCGCTCGGGAAGGGAATCGTCAAGCAGCTTCCTTTCCCCAAGTTACGATTGGGAATTGTCCACACCCTACCAAAAGGATGGTATATATGGCCGACGTCTCATACAATATTATTCATGAAAGCAAGAGCGTGAGCGACCAGGTCTGCGATACTATTCGCAAGCTGATCATCAACAAGTCCCTCCCCAGTGGAGAACGACTTGTGGAGACCAAGATCGCGAAAGAATTGGCGGTAAGCATTACCCCGGTACGGCAAGCATTCTCGCAATTGGCCAATGAGGGGTTGTTGACCGTATATCCATTCAAGGGCACCTATGTCACCCAGATTACCTCCGACTATGTTCAGAACGTTCTGGATACCCGCCGAATACTCGAAATTGGTGTAGCAAACCTTTGTTTCGACAAGTTGACGCCAGAAGATGCAAAAATACTCTTGGATTTTACCCAACAATCCGACGCCTATTGCAACCATGGGCTGATATTCGAAGCGACTGAAGCCGATTTGAATTTCCATGAATACTTTTTCAAAGTGTGTGGAAACGACCTTCTTCACCGTATGTGGAAAGTATTGAGAACCCGGATCCAATATATCCAGTCGTATACAAAACCGAAAATCCTACCTTCGGATTATCTGCGCAAACGGCACGCAGGTATGATAGACGCGATCAACAAGAGGGAAAAGGAATCATTCATCGATAATCTGAACGAACATATCGTATCCTCATTTGACTTCAATTACTTCCATTGTGCCGATGACATTTCAAGTTGATTCATGGTACTATCGTTCCCATGAAAACCCTGATTACCAATGCCACTATCGTTCCGATGACTTCAGAAGATCAGGTCTTCTTGGGATCGATCGCTGTGGACGGCAGGACTATTGTCGGCCTCGGTACCATTCCGAACAATTTCCAACCCGACAAAACCATCGATGCCGAAGGAATGATCGCGCTTCCAGGATTGGTGAACGCACATACCCACTTGAGCATGACCTATTTCCGCAATTATCGGGACTCGGTTTCCGATCTCCACGATTGGTTGGAGGAAGTCTGGAAACTGGAAGACATATTGGTCGAAGAAGACACCTACCCTGCCTCCTTGCTTGGAATCGCAGAGATGATTGTAAGCGGAACCACCTGTTTCGCCGACATGTATTTCTTTCCCGAGGGAACTTGCCAGGCGGTCATGGAATCGAAGATCAAGGCGAACATAGGATTGACACTGTTCGGTGGCATAGAAGATTCAAGGACCCGGATTGAACAGCGGTTGCCGATCCTACAGGAAATTTCCAGACAATCGACTGGATTGATCAATTATGATATTGCACCCCATGCCGTCTACACCTGTACGGCCGAGACCTATCGGCTTGCCATTGAAACAGCAAAAGCCAACGGTTGCCGTGTACATACACATGCGAGTGAAACACTGAAGGAAGTCCAAGATTGCATTCGGGACCATGGGATGCCTCCCATCGCGTATCTCGAATCGCTCGGTCTTTCCACGGTCGACAGCTACCTTGCCCATTGCGTTCACCCCACTGAAGCTGAATTCAATGTACTGGCCGGCACGAGGACTACTGTGGTACATAATCCGAGCAGCAACTGCAAACTGGCCAGTGGCATTGCCCCAATCTCCACCTATACCGATCATTCGGTCTCACTTGCGCTGGGCACCGATGGAGCATCCTCAAACAATACCTTGGATTTATTCCAGGAAATTCGCTTGGCAGCCATGCTCTCCTCGGTGGCTACCGGGAATCCGGTGGCAGTCAGCCCATTCGAAATCCTTCGCATGGCGACATATGGCGGTGCCAAGGCCTTGGGCAGGGAAAAGGAATGTGGCACGCTTGAAATCGGGAAGGATGCGGATATTATCCTGCTCGATTCCAAGAATGCCCATATGACACCGTTGAACAACATGTTCAGCGCACTGGTCTTTTCCGCGAAGTCCTCCGACGTGCAGACAGTGCTCTGCGCAGGGCAATTGCTTATGGAAAACCGCGTGTTGCAGACCATCGACTTGCAAAAATCACTGGACCTCGTCAATCGTGCCTGGTCCGATATCCAGGACAGGGCCGATTAGCCTTATGTGGAGGAAAGCATGGACGAAACTTTCATAACCCTTGAGTACAAGGACAACGAGCTGCACTTGATCGACCAACGGCTACTGCCGAACGAATATACCATTTTCCGTTGCGTCAACTATAGGGATGTCGAGTTCGCTATACGTGACATGGTGGTCAGGGGTGCTCCCGCGATAGGTGCTGTAGCCGCCTACGGTGTCCTCTTGGCTGCAAGGGAATTCGAACCCGTATACACATCTGCTGGTCCACGGGAATTCAGGAAGGAACTTGACAAGGCCTGTGCCTTCCTCGATGCCGCCCGTCCGACTGCGGTCAATCTGCATTGGGCATTGGAACGGATGCTGGGAACATTGGACACTTCGGGTTGGGACAGTATGGAACGTATCCTTGCCGGTCTCGAGCAGGAAGCCGATTGTATCCGCAGCGAAGATATCGCCACCAACAAAGCCATGGCGCGTATCGGCAACGATATCGTACCGCACAAGGCCACTATCCTCACCCACTGCAATACCGGAGCTTTGGCAACTGCGGGATGGGGAACCGCACTGGGAGTAATCAAGGAAGCCTTTTATAGTGGCAAGGACATATTCGTGTATGCCGATGAAACGCGTCCTCGGTTCCAGGGTGCGCGATTGACGGCATGGGAATTGATGCAAGCGGGTATTCCCAGCAAGTTGATACCAGACAGTGTCGCCGCCACCCTGATCCGGGATGGCAAGATCGATCTGGTGATCCTGGGAGGAGATCGCGTCGCGGCTAACGGTGATGTATGCAATAAGATCGGAACTTTCATGCTCAGTGCCCTATGCAAACTCTATGGAGTCCCCTTCTACAGCGTAGTCCCCGTATCGACAATCGATTTCTCGATCGCTACCGGGGCCGACATTCCCATTGAAGAGCGTGATGCCGAAGAGATCACGCACCCTGGGGGTGTTCCGGTCGCACCAGCTGGCATGCAGGTCTACAATCCTGCCTTCGACGTGACCCCCCACCAGAATGTGACGGGAATCATAACCGAGAAGGGGATCATATATCCTCCATTCGACAAACATATCGAGGAACTGAGAATCTCACTGGGTGGTGTGTGAAATGATATTCCTCACCGCCTTCTCCGTCTTGTTCCCCTTGTTTGGAAAAATTATCATAGGATACTCTCTACGTCGATTCAATTTCCTATCGGAAAAAACGTTACGGGAAATGAACAACGTCGTATTCCGGGTATTTCTTCCAACCTTGTTGTTTTCCAATATCTATAAGACCGATTTTACGAAAATCACCTCATTCGGATTGCTGGGCTATTCGGTACTGGCAATCCTGACCATGTTCGTTTTCTATATGATCACTATCCCCAGGTTGATAGACGACAATCGCAAACGTGGTGTTCTGGTACAAGGAATATGCAGGAGCAACTTCATATTCTTCGGTATGCCGATGGCCGCGACATTGTATGGTGGGGCTAGTGCGGGAATCGCCTCCCTGATGGTCGGTGTCGTCGTCCCACTGGTGAATATCACCTCCGTGATAGCATTGGAATACTTTCGAGGCAACACACCCGATTATCCCAAGATTCTCAAGGGCATCATACTGAATCCGATCATCTTGGGTGGAATACTCGGTATGGTGTTTGCCCTCTCCGGAACAAAACTGCCGAAATTCATCGAGGGCTTGATTTTTGAAGTCGCGGATATCGCGACACCACTTGCATTGATAATCCTGGGAGGTTCGGTAACCTTCACCTCTGCAAGAGCAAATGTAAAACCCTTGGTAATTGGTGTGCTCAATCGATTGGTGATCGTGCCTGCGGTAGGTCTTGCCATCTCCATCCTGGTCGGATATCGGGGACTCGAACTGGTGCTGCTCTTGTCCATGTTCGCTTCTCCGGCAGCAGTATCCTCCTATACCATGGCCCAACAGATGAACGGTGATGGTGAACTTGCAGGCCAAATTGTGGTGTTCACCACGGCCATCTCGCTCATCACACTCTTTTTTTGGATATCGGGACTCATGCTGCTCGGATTTATCTAATATTTTTGCATATTTATACATTTTATGTTTTCTTCAATTTTCGCATATAAACATTTAGGTATCCCTAAATGTCCCTGTTTCGATTGCGGTGCAGGAAAAATAATGTGTATTTGCGCTGCTACCCATACCCTTTATGACCGAACTCACCTCTTTACCAAAGTAATTTGGCTCTCTATAGTGTAGCTCCAAGCTTCCCAATCCATCAAATTTTCACAGGAGCCTTACATGAGAGACATCACAGCCGCCATCTTCAACAAGATCAGACAAGACGACCCCAATCAAGCCGAATTTCAACAGGCTGCACAGGAATTCCTGCTTTCAGTCGACAAAGTAATCGACGATTTGCCGCATGTGGCCTATCACAAAATACTTGATCGGCTCATCGAACCTGAACGGGCAATCATATTTCGCGTCCCCTGGACCGACGATGAAGGGACACTGCGGGTCAACAGAGGATTTCGGGTCCAGATGAACAGTGCATTGGGGCCGTATAAGGGCGGTTTGCGTTTTCACCCATCCGTAAATTTGAGCATTATCAAGTTCCTCGCATTCGAGCAGACTTTCAAGAATAGCTTGACCGGATTGATGATGGGCGGTGGCAAAGGTGGATCCAATTTCGATCCAAAAGGGAAAAGCGATGCCGAAGTCATGCGTTTTTGCCAAAGTTTCATGACAGAATTGAGTCGTCATATCGGTCCGGACACGGATGTCCCGGCAGGTGATATCGGTGTAGGAGGTCGGGAAATCGGATACATGTTCGGCCAATACAAGCGCTTGCGGAATGAATTCACCGGAACTTTGACTGGAAAGAGTCCTCTGTGGGGTGGTTCCTATATCCGCCCTGAAGCCACCGGCTACGGTCTTGTCTACCTTGCGGCTGCGATGTTGCAGGACAAGGGCGATACCTTCGAGGGCAAGACCTGTCTCGTCTCGGGAAGCGGCAACGTGGCACAGTATACGGTTGAAAAACTCAACGCCCTCGGGGCAAAGGTAGTCACACTCAGCGATTCATCGGGATGCATTTATGACCCGTCAGGAATTGACGCGGAAAAACTGGCCTTCATCAAGACCCTGAAAAATGTCACAAGGGGTCGGATTGCGGCATATGCCGGAAAATACAAGGAAGCTGAATATTATCCGCGCACGGAAAACAATGGTGCGAACAAGATATGGACATTCCCAGCGGATTGCGCATTTCCTTGCGCAACGCAAAACGAGATCCGGGAACTAGATGCGAAGAACCTTCTCGCCGGTGGCGTGCGCCTCGTGGCGGAAGGGGCCAACATGCCCACTTCGTTGGAAGGTGTGGATGTATTCCATGACAATGGTATCCTGTTCGCTCCCGCCAAAGCGGCAAATGCAGGAGGAGTTGCAGTCAGCGGACTGGAAATGGCCCAAAACAGCTCCCGAATCCAATGGACCGCAGAGAAAGTCGACCAACAGTTGCAGCGGATCATGAAGGGTATCTATGCGACAATCAGTGAAACGGCTGAACGGCATGGAAGCAAGGGGAATCTGGTCGATGGAGCGAATATCGCAGGCTTCCTCAAGGTCGCCAACGCCATGATCGACCAGGGCTACGTATAGAATCTTGCCTGCAGCGCCAGGAATTCGGGACTCCCGAGGGAACGTTCTTCCCTTGGAGTTCCGATCGTATGGTTCTCCAGTATCCGCATAGGTCTCGAAGACAATCTGATCACCGTATCGGCCATCAGCAGTGCCTCGGGAACATCGTGTGTGACATAGATGGTTGTACGCTTTTCCGCATTCCACAACTTGAGGAAGGCGTTTACCAAGGCCCATCGCAAATTGGTATCGAGGCTTTGGAACGGTTCATCCAACAACAGCATATGTCCTGGATAGGCGAATGCGCGGGCAATCGCGACACGTTGCCGCATACCCCCGGACAATTGGTCTGGCTTGAACGTCGTGAAGTCGGAAAGGCCCACCATTGTGAGGAAATCCCTTGCCCGGGCGATACGTTCTTCCTTTTCAGGATACCATGGACGCATGACCAATTCCACATTATGCAAGACACTATGCCACGGTAAGAGTCTGGGTTCTTGGAATAGGTAACTCAAAGGCCCGCGCTCTTCAACCGATTTCACCAATTCGCCCTCGTCCGGTTGTTCCAACTCCCCAATGAGTCGAAGCAAGGTTGTCTTGCCACATCCCGAAGGGCCAACCAATGCGGTGATGGTCCCCGGTTCGATCGACAAGGTGAAGTCATCCAATACCGGGAGATACTCACCAGAGACAAGGTACCTTTTGCTCAAGTTTTTCAGAATCATCGGATCGCCTCGAGTAATTTTGAACGGCGTTCACGCAGCTTCCTCGGTACTTCGAGCAACGATAAGAAAATCAGATCCCCCGCAGCGGTCAGGAGAATCGCAATAAGAGTCCATGCCAAAACTTCTGCAGTCTCCAGGTTAACTTGGGCCATTTGCATCCTGGATCCCACACCATATCTTGGAACTGTAAGGACTTCGGCTGCTATCACCACTTTCCAAACCATGGAAAGGGACGCTTTCGCCCCAGTTATGATCGAGGGAGCCAATGAGGGTATCACCAGGTGGATAAGTCGTCGAAGGGGGGTGAACCCATAGGCGACAGTCATTTCATGAAGACGTGGAGAAATGAGCTTCACTCCCTGTTCAACTTGGATGAACATGACGGGAAAGCCCATGAGGAATGCCGAGAATAGAGGAACCGTTCCACTTGTGAACCATATGAATGCAAGCAGGATGACCGACATCACGGGTGTTGCCTTGCATATGACGAGCAGGGGAACCAGAAATGCATGGAGTGACCGCGAGTACCCGGAAAGGATCCCCAACAATCCTCCAACCAGGAAGATA
>Ga0154462_130_pt1 | contig 59682 bp, 50 predicted proteins | sample RifGroC2_FD_105655 | JGI IMG/M metagenome (GOLD analysis project Ga0154462, IMG submission 105655) | Spirochaetes bacterium GWC2_52_13
TGATGCGAATAAATGTCTTTCATGAGTCTGTGACCATCGGGAACCTTTACAATCGCACCATTGCGACAATCCGAGCCCGGATATTGCACATACCCTTTCAGTTCACCTTCAATCACCATGATATGTTCCATAGCCGCATCGATCTTGACCATGGTGATCGGACCGACAGGATATCGTCCATTGAGCATGTGGGCATTCTTGTCGACTATTTTCAGCACGGGAGCTGTTGCCTCCCAAGATTCGGCAAAACTTTGCGGAAGTAGTCCGAAATATCCACAGTGCGCCAGAAGGATATGGTTCTCCGGTTCATCGAGCAATTCGGGAAACGACGGAATTCCCTCATGCTTGAGCGCGGCCATGCCCATGAGGACCGGATAGATGTTCGTCATCATCACGGGAGTCCCAAGGGCTTTGTGCAATAAGTATTTGGTGGTCAACGACAAAGTATCGCCTTCGCACGCCCATACTATGCGTTCCCGTTCATAGAGCAGATTCCATGCGATGCATGGAGTCGATGAGGAGAACCGTGATTCGTTCAGACAATTTGATCCGATCCCCCCGATATTTTCCTGTCCATCCATATGCTTCTTTACGGCAAGATAATATTTTGCTGCCCCGATCTTTGATTGTTTCGATAACGATTCGTGCATCGGGAAATCCCAAGATGCAATTTCCGCAAGGGCTTCTTCTTCCGAAATGGATTTTTCAACCTTGCCCAATTCTTCCAGACTTGTCCGTTCAACCGTTACGCCAAATTTTTCGTGCAACAGTTGCGTGCATTCAGCACCCCACCAATAGAAGCATTTGAAGATATCAGGTTGAAACCCTTCCCCAGGGTTGTCTTGGAAAATTACGAACTTCGTCTGCTCCATCTTTCGCTTCAATGCAAGACTTCTACACAAGACTTGGCTCTGATCCTTGTTGTATGGAGCGAGGACACGAACGCCTTTTCCCTTCAGGAAATTCATAATTTCCCAGTCCCACATGGAAATGGTCATGAATTCACTGGTCAAGATAAGAATCGGGACCTGATAGGTGGCAAACAAATCGGCACATTCATATGCTTCACCCAAGATTTCGGGAAATACAACCGCATCGGCTTCCGCGGGAACCGGTTCGCCTAAGCCGATAGGCTCAAGCAGGACGACCTGTCCATGCAATTCCTGTTTGATCAACTCCAGTTGCCTGAAGAATTTTTCGGTCCTATCCCGTTTGAAATATACCGGTGCGAGTATTGTTTCCATTCACGTTCTCCCTGTTCTACATGGTATCGATGTTACTCTATCATGATGCAATCGATTGTCAAGAAGAGCTCGAATAGGTTGACAATCCATCGGAGATATGTAGTTATATAATAACAAGCATACATAACCATACATTATGGGGTATGCACACCATTTTCGAGTGTTGTGAACAGAAGGAGTCGATATGATCAATGTTTGTGTGATAGGTTCCGGCAGGGCTGGAATGATCCATGCCCGCAATTTTGCCAGTCGGGTCGCCGGTGCAAAATTGGTCGCGTTGTGTGACCCCGTCCCCGAAGCATTGGAATCGGCAGCAAAGGAACTTGGGATTGAAAAGACATACACGGACTATCGTCAAGTGCTAGAGGATCCGTCGATCCATGCCGTTGTGGTAGTTACCCCTACGGTATTCCATCGCGATATCGTGTGCGCGGCCGCGGAGGCGGGAAAGCATGTGCTCTGTGAGAAGCCCATGGCGATGAACGAAACGGAATGCCTGGAGATGAACGCGGCGGCGGACAAGCATGGCGTCAAACTTCAAATCGGCTTCATGCGGCGCTTCGACGAAAGCTTCCGCTATGCGAAGAAACAGATTGAAAGTGGCGCGATCGGAGATGTCGTATTGGTCAAATCGGTGACCCATGGGCCGAGTATCCCACAGCCCTGGATGTATGATATCAAGAAGAGCAACGGGCCGTTGGCCGAAGTGTCCAGCCATGATATCGATGCCCTGCATTGGTACACAGGAAGCTATATTTCCGAGGTCTATGCGATTGCAGGCAACTATCGAAGTCCGGATGCGGTTGCGGATTATCCTGATTTCTATGATAACGTGATCATGACGGCCCGTTTCCTGTCCGGTGCCCAAGGCCTTCTCGACGGAGCGCAGGGCGTCCGGTATGGATATGATTCCCGGGTGGAGATCCTAGGGACGAAAGGCATCATCCATGTGGGAAGGAATCAGGAACATTCGGTGTTGACAGTGAGTCCGGAGGGGATCCATGCTCCCTATGTTCAAAGTTGGCGAACCTTGTTCCTCGATGCGTACTACGAGGAGGACAAGGCCTTTGTCGCCTCCATTGCCGAGGATACGATGCCACTTGTGACTGGTCTTGATGGCTTGGAGGCTGTTCGGGTCGTGAACGCGGGAAACACATCGATTATTGAAAAACGTCCGGTAGTGATCCGGCGCTAGGAGGGAATTATGAAGGCTGCGTGTCTTACTGGTAAAGAATCGATTGTCATACGGGACGTTCCGGTTCCGGAAATCGGACCTGGCGATGTCCTGGTCAAGGTAAAGAGTGCCTTTGTCTGTGGAACCGATGTCAGGTTCTTCCTCAATGGCAAGGCCGGTGTGGACGATGCGAACCCGCGGGTCCTTGGACATGAGTTCGCCGGAGTGATCGAGCGTGTCGGAGCTCATGTCGCAGGCTATACCGTCGGAATGAACGTTGCGATCGCCCCCAATTATGGATGTGGAATCTGCGACTTGTGTGTCAGTGGCCATAGCGAGATGTGTGCGGCCTCGGAGGCGCTGGGAGTATCGATCGACGGCGGATTCGCCGAGTATGTCCGCATTCCCGAAGCAGCCGTACGGCAAGGAAACATTTCCCAAATACCTGAAGGATTGTCCTTTGCCGAGGCAGCCCTGGCCGAACCCCTTTCCTGTGTATTCAATGCCTACGAGAAAATCGGGATATTCCCCGGCGATACGGTCCTGGTTATCGGAAGCGGACCTATCGGTATCATGCATTGCCTCGTGGCGCTCATGGCCGGGGCCTCCAATGTGTATATCAGCGATATTTCCGAGCAGCGGATGGATCTTGCCCGTTCGATCGACAGCCGGATCCGAAAATTGGTTGCAGGTGATTCACAGTTGCAGGAGTTCAAGCGGCTTACCAATGGGAAGCTGGCGAACCTGGTCATAACGGCAGCCTCTGTCGGAGCGATACAGGAACAGGCGTTTGCCCTTGCCGGGCAGAACGGACGAGTCATGTTCTTCGGTGGACTTCCCTCGGGTAAATCCGTTGTGAAGCTCGATACCAACGAGATCCACTACAAGCAACTGCTCGTCGGTGGCACTACCCGGCAGAGTCTGGCCCAATACCGCAAGTGTCTCGAACTGATTGCCAGTCGTGCCATCGATATCCGACCGATCATCACCTCCGAAGGTTCCTTGGACGATATCGTCCAGGCAATCCTGGAAGCGAGAGGCGGTGTCGGACTGAAACGCGCGATCAACTTCAGTTGAGCTAGGGGGAGCAGGTCATGGTACTCGGAAAATCACAAGAGACCTATGTAATCGGAATCGATATTGGAACTCAGGGTGTCAAAGGTGCCTTGTTCAGATCGGATGGGTATTGTGTGGCTGAACATGGCGAAGCCTCGCGATTGGAACATCCCCAGCCGGGTGCGATCACAGAAGATGCCGAGTTCCAGTATGGTTCGGTCCTGAGGATTATCCGCGCATGCCTGGATAAGGCTGAGGCACGGGGGATCGCCTCGATTGCCACGAAGGTGGCCTGTCTCGCCATTGACGGCCAGATGGCTGGTGTCATCGGTGTCGGATCTGATGGTATGGCTGTGACTCCCTACGATTCTTGGCTCGACTCCCGGTGTGCTCCTTATCTTGAACGGATGAGGTCCGAAGCGAATGACCTGATCCTTGAAAAGGCAGGCACGGCACCGAGCATCAACCATGGACCGAAAAAGCTCTGGTGGAAACATGAACATCCCGAGACCTTCTCCAAAATCTCAAGATTCGTGCAGCCGGGTGGATACGCCGCGGCACGGTTGTGTGGTTTGAGAGGGGATGAAAGTTTCATAGACAGGACTTATCTTCATTTCTCGGGTTTTTCCGATACAGCCCATGGCCGGTGGGACAGCGAATTGTGCGCACTGTTCGACATGCCAATGGAGAAACTGCCGAATATCGTCGAGTCGACGGCTATCGTGGGCACTGTTTCCAAGGAAGCCTCCAAGGCTTGCGGTCTCAGGGAAGGGATTCCCGTTGCCGCGGGGTGTGGCGATACGGTCGCAAGCTTCTTGTCCAGTGGGGCTGTCGAGGAGGGCATGTGCGTGGATGTCGCTGGCACGGCAAGCGTATTCGCCTGTACACAGAAACGATTTGTTCCCGACCATAGAAGCGGTATCCTCGGTTGTTGTGCATCGGTGGTCCCCGACCTTTGGTATTCGTATGCCTATATCAACGGTGGTGGCATGAATCCCGAATGGTTTGTGAAGAAATTCGGCGGTGCCAAGGGTTCCCTGCGGTTCAAGGATATCGAGGCGGAAATCTCGACCATGGAGGATTCCCAGACATTTCCGTTGTTTGTTCCCCACATGGCGGGTAGGGTGATGCCCGGACGACCCGATTTGCGGGGTGCCTTCGTAGGTATGAATTGGGACCATGGGAAACCGGAACTCTTCAGGGCTATCCTGGAGAGCGTGGCGTTGGAATATGGCTTGTACAAGGATGCCGCAACTGCGCTGCAACCGGACTTGCGGATCAAGGAGGTCCGGGTCACCGGGGGAGGAGAGCGGAGCCTTTTGTGGAACACCATGAAATCGGGTGTCCTGCAAACACCAGTGGTACGGATCAAGCAAAATCAAGGCGCACCGATGGGAATCGCCATGGTCGCGGCTGTGGCTGTGGGCTTGTACGGAGGTTTTCCTGAAATCGCCAGTGACTGGATCACAACGGGCGAGAAGATCACCTGTGAACCATCACGATATCCGTTCTTCGCAAAACGGTTGGAAGCGTACCGGGGGTTGCTCGATTCGATGGAGCATTTCACCACACGCTTCCCGTTCAGCGTCTAGTGGTCTGTACCGGTATACCCTTGTCGCCGAGGTTGGCTCGGATGGTACAGGTCACTTGAATCGTGGAAAGTGCTCGCCTTTGACCGTTCCTGGTTTCAGGTTGAGGGCATTCGCCCTTCCGCAGGCAATTCCCATGGAGACGCAAGCTTCCATGGGAAGGCCTTCGCTGATGCCATAGGCCAAACCGGCGGTGAATGAGTCTCCGCAGCCAATGGTATTGACCGGAACCACCGCGTCGACTCTCCTTTCATCGATTCTCCCTCCATGACAGGTAAATACCGAGCGTGCTCCTTGGGTAAGGACAGTGGTGACCCCATACGTCTGCTCAAGCTCCAACATCCGTTCTTTCACGGCATCCAGGATGCTGGATTCGGTTGCGTGTTCCTTGAACGTTTCCTTTGGAAATAGGGTTTCGGAAAACTCCTTCAAATTCGGTTTGATCACAGCCGGGCGGTACGCCAACGAGTTCAGCAGATCAGCTCCCCGGACATCCAGGACAATCTTCTTCCCTAGTGCCGCCGCTGTCTGTACCATCCAAGGGATGATATTGTCGGAATATCCGGATGCCCTGGTGCCGCTTATAGTCACGATTCCCACATCCTTCACCAGTTCGGCGTACTGTTCCCGCAACAGGCTGTCGGTTTCCCCGCACACGGGTACCGCCTCCTCGACAATTTCCGTAACCGTGTGGTGTTCCTGGTTTATCAGGGTGTAGCAAAGCCTGATCTCACTCTTGGAGTCGACGATATGTACCTGCACGCCATCATCGGCCAGCATGGAGGCGAAGGTATTCCTGAACAGTCCGCCCCCGTGGGTAAGGTGGATGGTCCGGGCTCCCAGTTCGGTGAGGACCCGAGCGGTATTGGCTCCCTTCCCTGCAACGCTGAACAGATAATTTCCGCTACGGTTGACCTCATTCTCCCAAAGATGTTCGAGGACGATTGTCTTTTGCATGACAGGATTCAAGCCTACAGCCAATATCTTTTGTAACATGATGGACCCTTATTCGTGGTGAAATTCGTTCTGGTATTCCTTGGGAGTCTTTCCCACGGCCTTCTTGAAAATATAATTGAAATACGATGAGGAGTTATACCCCACATCGGCCGCAATCGCGGAAATTTTCATCTGATGGTTTTCCTGCAGGATTGTCTTGGCCTTATCCAAACGTAATTGGGTGATGTAATCGATATAGGTCCTGCCATAGGCTTTCTTGCATAGCCTGCTGAAATATGCGGGAGTCAATCCCAAATATTCGGATACTACCTCCAGCGAAAGCAATGGATCATCGAAATGTGCCATGATATAGGCCTTGGCCTTTTCCATGAGGTCGATCCCGGTATGGTCATCGCGTGTCGCGAACTGGCTGGTGATTGTCCTGCAGGCCCACGAAATCTTGGTGAACAACTCTTCGATGCTCTTGAGGTTGCTGTAGCGGTACAATGTCATGAGATCCGGGAAGAACTTTCGGACCGGAATACCCAGTTCGTCACCTGCGGAGAGTACGCAAATCAACACGTTCCGCAATAGTCCCTGCTTGTACTCGATACTCTTGTCTTCGCGGGAGATCTCCTTTTCCAGCGATCTCAAGTAGGCATCCAGGGGAGCCCGGTCGCTCTGGGAAAGCAGGTCGTAGAGTTGTTTGGTGGTGTCGTGGATCGGAAGCGGCATGGTGTTCGATTCCGAATTGCTGATTTTCTGGCGTACGTTGAATCCCGAGATCATCGAGAACAACGCATGGGTCTTGGCCTTGCGGTACGAGAACGAGAGGTCACCCAAAGAATGGACAAGTTCTCCGACACCGATGCCCAACAGGGAAAACTCTGACAGGGAATCCATGGCGATCTTCAAATCCGTCATGAAATCGAGGGTGTTGAACGAAGGCTTGTCGGCGGACAAGACGATAGTAATGTCGGTATAGAATATTTCATTGGGAAAGAAGAAGAGACTTTCAAGCTGCAAAGCATGTTTGTCAAGGTAGGGGCTGAGCACTTTTTTCAAGGTCACATACAGATTGTTGCTTTCAATCGGAGTCCGGATTTCGGAATAGAGGACAACAGGAACATGTGGCGATGCCTTTTTCGAATACTCGTGGAGCTGCAGTCCCCGCTCGATATCCTCATCGGACAGGGTGCCGAACAGCAGGTCCCTGAAGAAATCGTCCAACAGGGTTTGGCGATACTCGTCGTAAAATGCCGAGTAGCGGTCAAAATCGTTTTTCAACAGCTGCTCTTCCTTGATCGAATCGATCAATCGGGCAAGTATGCCTTGCAATTCATCGATGTTGACGGGTTTGAGAATATATTCCTTTACACCCAATTGAATCGCTTGTTGCGCATAGGAGAAGTTGTTGTACCCACTGATAATGATAATCTTGATGTCCGGATTCGTGCGGTTGGCAGCCTTTATCAGTTCGAGACCATCACCTCCTGCCATTTGGATGTCGGTCAACAGGATATCCGGGTTATGCGTTTGGATGGCAACGAGCGCTTCTTGTCCATTCTTTGCCAAGCCGACGACCTCGGCATCGAGCTTGTCCCAAGCTATCGATTCCGCAATACCATTTCGAATCAGTTTTTCGTCTTCTGCAATAACTACGGAATACGTTCCCATACTTTAAATCCTTGGTATATGGACAATCACGGTTGTCCCTTCTGAATTCGACGAGAAGTGCAACCCATACTGTTGGCCGAAATAAAGTTTAATCCGCTCATTCACATTCCGCAACCCCAGTCCAAAATCCGATTCGCTTCCCTCTTCGAGCAACAGGTTTATCTCATCAAGGCGGTCTTGCGGAACCTGTGGACCTGAATTCGTGACACGTATGAGTATATCCGTACCGGATTCTTCTCCTACAATGGTGATTTTTTCCGATGTATCCGATTGCTGCACACCATGGATGATTGCGTTTTCAACCAGCGGTTGCAGGATCAGCTTGAGTGTCTTGTTCTTGAGTATCGAGTCGGGAATGATGATTTCATAGATGAAGTCATCGGCATAACGGACTTCTTGTATTATCAGATAGTTGGTGATATGTTCGATCTCCTCTTCGATGGTGACCATGGTCCTGCCCCTATTGAGGCCGATACGCAATAGTTTGGACAGGGAATACACCAGCCGGGTCACATCATCCATCTTTCCCTTTCGTGCAAGCCAAATGATCGAATCCAGTGTGTTGTACAGGAAATGCGGATTGATCTGGGCTTCGAGTGTCTTCATTTCCGCAATGCGGAGTTTTTCATGCTCATCATGCAAATCCCGCAGGAGATTGTTGATCTGCGAGACCATGACGTTGAAGGTCGATCCCAATAGGGCGACTTCGTCATCGCCTGACGTATCCATGGTGACACGGAAGTTTCCCGACTGCACGACCTCCATCAGAGACGCCAATTCTCGCAGTTGCGCTGTTATCCGGTACGATATGGAGCTGGATGCGAACAATACGATGATAGCGATGATCGCAATGAGGATCAGTATGGGGGTGATCATGGACAACACGGAGTTTTCGATGAGGGATGGATGCAGATAGCCGGTGAGTTCCCATCCCGCCAAGGAAATATCCTTCGTGTAGGAGAAGCTGTATTCCGAATTGTTGGTTTCATTCGCCGATTGGGAGATGATCGACTTGTCCGAACTTGTCAGTATGAAATGCCCGGTCTCACCCATCCCTTTCCGGACAATCGATGATAAGGTTGAAACCTCGATATCGGTCAACAAAGCCCCGAGGATGTTTCCCGTGGATTTGTCCATGATCCGCAATCCCATGGTTACCAACGGTTGACCGATAGTGTTGACGGTAAATGAACCCTCATGCGGGTCGAACCAGACCGGACTGTCACTTGCAATAATGCGTTGGTACCAATCGAAATCCTTCCAATCCTGGTAAATGGGCGAGGAGAAGTTCGACTTGAATTGCATCCCGTTGGCTCCGATGATATAAAAGCCGAACAGGTGGTCGACATAGTTCTGGACAAACGATAGCTGGTTGTCCATCTCCAACTCCAGGGAATATGCTTCCGCAATGGAAACAGGACGGGGATTCCGTAAGACCGCTTGGATCTTCGGATCGTTCGTTATCCTCAAGGCATTTTTCAATGCATTGTCCAACAGATTTTCGATCTCTATGGCATTGCTGTCGACAATTGCGACCAGGACTGTCTGCAGGTGGTCCTTGATAATGTTGGTGGAAAGGTAGCTGAACGTGAATCCAAGCAACGCCACCATACTCAAGGTGATGGTCATGGTGAGGACGAATATCCTGTTGCCCAAGGAATTCTTCTTAGGCGGAAACCATTTAAAAACCTTCATCGAACAGCTCTATCGCATTTGAAGAATCGAAGAGACGGTCTTCGATTATGATCTTTGGCGGTATCTCTTTACCGAGCAGATGGTCCGCGATCGTGTCGAACACCGTCTTGGCGAGCCGGGGAGTACATTCGATCGTTGCGCCAAGTTCTCCGGCGATTATGGATTTCAATGCATCCTTGCTACCGTCTATGCTTATGATCGTCACGTCGGTATTCGGCCTGATATTGGCTGCCTTGAGTGCCTGTATCGCGCCGATTGCCATTTCATCGTTATGCGCGTAGACGGCATTGAACTCCTTCCCAAAGGAGAGGATGATATCTTCCATCACATCCTGGCCTTTTATCCGTTCAAAGTCCGCATAGCCGAAGGCCACAACTTCCATACCCTCGATCGTTCGGATACCATCATGGAACCCGTTGGCACGATCGATTCCACAGGAGGAACCCTCGTTCCCATGGAGTTCGACAATCTTGGCATTGTTTCCCATGACTTCGGCTAGCCACTTGGCGGCACGAACTCCCTCCTGATAGAAATCGGACCCGATGAACGTGAGGAAATCGACTCCACCGGTTCCGGCGATTTCCCTGTCCAGCATGATCAGGGGAACTCCAGCCTCTTTGCAGATATCCACAACTTCCTGATATCCATCATACGTGAATGGAGTACAGACGATATATTGGGCACCTTGAGCGATGAAGTCCCTGATATCCTGGGTCTGTTTCTCGATCGAGCTGTCGGCATCCGCGACCAACAAGTTGATTTCCCGTTCCTCGGCTACTTGTCGCATATCATTGGTTTCAGCTACGCGCCACGGATTTATATGGTTCATCTGGGAGAATCCCACGATCAACCGGGTATCCGAAACCTGCACCTTCGCAGTCTCCGATGTGCGTGGAGACTGGTCGTCCTTCACTGGGGAGCAACTGGAAAAGAGAATAACGACAAGGAGTGCGAGTGTAATATATTTCTTCATGGTTTTCCAACTTCGTAATGGTATAATGGGAGTCTACCCCCGTCAAGGAGAATAAGGGCAGGACATAATATTGATACGATAAGACAAGAAAGTGAAATTTACAGCACGAAGGAAGGCGCCATACAATAAACATACAATTCCAAGAGGAGGATTATGTTATGAAAAGGAACATCATGGTTCTTATGATGGTTGCCCTGCTGGTGCTTTCCGCAGGAAGCATCTTTGGCGCTGGTCAAACCGAAGCGGCAGCCGATGCCCCGAAGGTTATCGGGTTCTCGCAATGTGACAGCCAACAGGCATGGAGATGGGCTGAGACCGAGTCGGTGAAGGAAGAGGCCGCCAACCGTGGCTACGTACTCCAGTACAACGACGCGCAGTCCAGCCAAGCCAACCAGATCGCTGCAGTCCGCTCTTTCATCGCCCAGGGCGTGGATGGCATTCTGCTCGCTCCGCAGGTTACCACTGGTTTCGGTCCTGTGCTTCGTGAAGCGAAGGAAGCCGGAATCCCAGTCGTCCTGCTCGACCGGAAAGTCGATGAAAGCGAAGACCTGTTCGTGACCTTCATCGGTTCCGATTTCGTGTGGGAAGGCGAAGAGGTTGGAAAGCTAGTTTTGGCAGACACCAAGGGAAAAGCCAATATCGTCGAACTACAGGGAACTCCCGGTGCCGATCCGGCGATCGAACGGAAAGCTGGTTTCGAGAAAGTCGTGAATGCGAACCCCGGAATGAAGATTATCCTTTCCCAGACTGGCGATTTCAACAGGACCAAGGGTAAGGAAGTCATGGAAGCGTTCCTGAAGGCTGAAGGAAAGAACATCGATGTCGTGTATGCACATAATGACGACATGGCGATCGGTGCCATCCAGGCTATCAAGGAATACGGAATGGATCCGGGCAAAGACATTCTCGTCTACTCGATCGATGGTGTCAGGGACGGATTCCAAGCCATGGTCGATGGGGATTTGAACGCACTCGTAGAATGCACCCCGTTGCTCGGACCCCAAGGTTTCGATGCCCTCGAGGCAGCATGGCGCGGCGAGTCTGTACCCAAGTGGGTAAAATCTGAAGACGGCATTTTCCGCATGGCAGATGCGGCAGCCCTCATCGGTGGAAGAAAGTTCTAGAACAAGAGGAGTGTGCAATGGGTGGAAAACTCCTAGAGGTTCACAACGTCTATAAGGTTTTCCCAGGTGTCACCGCTCTCGCAGATGTGGATTTCGCCCTCGAAAGGGGCGAAATCCACGGTTTGATGGGAGAGAACGGGGCTGGGAAGTCGACTCTGATCAAAGTCATCACTGGAGTATACCAGAAGGACGCCGGTACGATTGTGCTCGACGGTCAGGAAATACATCCGACCTCTCCTTTGCACGCCGAAGCGTTGGGAATCAGTACAGTGTACCAAGAGGTCAACTTGTTGACCAATCTGTCGGTCGCCGAGAATCTCGCGATCGGCCGACAACCCACCGGTACCGTTGGAATCGATTGGAAAACAATGAATCGGCGGGCCGTAGGGATCCTTGAGAAATTCGATATCGATATCGACGTCACCGAATTGCTGGGAAATTATTCGATCGCCATCCAGCAGATGGTTGCAATCGCCAGGGCTTTGGAACTGGACTCGAAACTGTTGATTCTGGATGAACCTACATCGAGTCTCAATGCCGATGAGGTCGAGAAGCTCTTCAAACAGATGCGTCGGTTGAAGGAGCAAGGCCATGCGATAATTTTTGTGACCCACTTTCTTGATCAGGTATTTGAGATCACTGATCGGATCACCGTACTGCGCAACGGCAAATATGTCGGCGAGTATGCGACCCCGTCAATGACCAAGTTGGATCTGGTGTCGAAGTTGATGGGGAAATCCCTCGATGATTTGAAGAATTTCGACAGTATCTCGAACCATGTGGAGACCGGTGACGATGCCAACCTGATCGATGTGAAGGGAATGGAAAAGACGAACTATATGAATCCTTTCGATCTGAAGGTACGCAAGGGAGATATTGTCGGGTTGGCAGGATTGCTCGGTTCGGGTAGGACAGAAATCACCAACCTGTTGTTCGGCACGCAAAAACCGGAAGGGGGAGAACTCCATATCAAGGGAAAACGGGTCAACCTCAATTCCCCACGGAAGGCAATCGCCCATCATCTGGCCCTGAGTCCGGAGGACCGCAAGCAGGAAGGAATCATTTCCGGTTTGTCGGTGCGGGAAAATATCGTTCTCGCACTACAGGTGAAGAAGGGATGGCTGCACAATATCAGTATCCGCAAACAGACCGAATTGGCGGAGAAGTACATCGGCATGCTTTCCATCAAGACCTCCGGTGTGAACCAACCGATCGAGACCCTCTCGGGGGGTAACCAGCAAAAGGTGATCTTGGCCCGTTGGCTTGCCACCAATCCGGAACTATTGATTGTCGACGAACCGACACGTGGTATCGATGTCGGTGCAAAGATGGAAATACAGCGGTTGCTGGTCGAATTGAGCAAGCAAGGTATGGGGATCGTCTTCGTATCATCGGAAATCGAAGAAGTGGTGCGCTGTTCAAACCGTGTATATATCCTGCAAAACCGAAATATCGTCGGAGAATTGCTGGGAGAGGAAATCTCGGAGCAGGAAATCATGGTCAGGATTGCGGCAAAAGGGGATAGGAAAGTATGATGAAAGGACGACAAATACCGCGAATAGCATGGCCGTTGTTCGCCCTGGGCTTGATACTGTTGTTCAATCTGATGTTCACGGATTCGTTCTTCGCCATCACAATCAAGGATGGGCACTTGTTCGGTTCATTGATCGACATCTTGCGACGGAGTGCTCCCACGTTGATCATGGCAGTTGCGATGACCTATGTGATCGCGACGGGTGGGATCGACATATCCGTGGGATCGGTGCTCGCCATATCGGGGTCGATCGCATCGTTGGTGGTCTGGGGAGGAAATACCCAGTATCTCACCTCGGCTGGTTCCCAGTATTATGCGCCGATGCTCTCGATCATTCTGATTCCGTTGGTCGCCTCTATCCTATTGGGAGCATTCAACGGCGTCATGGTATCGTTTATCGGATTGCAGCCGTTTATCGCAACGCTCATCCTCATGACCGCTGGAAGAGGACTCGCCCAACTGTTGACCGGGGGCAAGGTACTCAATTTCAGGCATGCCGGATTCGAGTTTGTGGGTAGGGGATACCTGTTCGGGCTTCCTTTCCCGTTCCTGCTCGCCTTGGGGGTTATCGTGTTGGGGACCGCCATCACCCGGCTGACTCCTATGGGACTGTATATCCAAGCCGTAGGTGGCAATAGGAGTGCCAGCAACTTCTCAGGTGTGAATACCCGTCTCGTACTGCTGTTCGTCTATATCTTCAGTGGTTTTGCCGCCGGGTTGTCCGGCCTGGTCATGACAAGCGACATTACGGGAGCCGATGCCGGATTCATGGGATTGTATATGGAGCTCGACGCAATTCTTGCAGTCGTTATCGGTGGGACACCGATGGAGGGCGGCAAATACAATGTCGGCGGAACGGTGATCGGAGTACTCATCATACAGACTTTGACCACAACGATCCTGACCAAGGGTATTCCGACAGAATACACGCTCCTGGTAAAGGCAATCGTAGTGGTGGTCGTGCTTATCATCCAATCGAACAAGATGCGGGAAGTGATGGGTAAACGACAAGGCAAGATGATGGTCAAGGGGGGATCTGCAATATGAGCCGCAAACGATTGTTCCAGATTTCCCGTCGTGACATGCCTTTGGTGGCTACATTCATTGTATTCCTCCTGTTGTATGCCTTTGGTGGTTTCAGTTACCGCAATTTCATGACTCCACGTGTTTTTCTCAATTTGTTGACGGACAACGCAGTATTGGGTATCACTGCGGTCGGCATGACCTTCGTCATCATCTCGGGTGGAATCGACTTGTCGGTCGGGGCGGTGATCTCCACCACTGCCATGATCGTCGCCGTGTTGACCAAAGCCGGTATGAACAACGTATTTGTCATTACCATAGCGTTGCTTTTTGGTACGACACTCGGGTTTCTGATGGGTGGCATGATCCAGTACTTCAAGACACCTCCGTTTATTGTTACCTTGGCGGGTATGTTCTTTGCCCGTGGGTTGGGGTATGTGTTGAGTTTGGGGTCGGTGCCGATCACGCATCCCTTCTATACCAATGCCTCGTCGATTGGAATTAGGATCGGGAATGGCAAACTCAGCATGCCCGCAATGGCCCTGTTGGCTATGATCCTGATCGGTTGGTTCATTTCCCGGCGAACCCGCTTCGGAAGAAATGTTTTCGCAGTGGGGGGTAACGAGCAGTCGGCCATACTCATGGGGCTTCCGGTCACCCAGACAAAGATCGCCGTCTATACCTTCAGTGGTTTCTGCTCGGCAGTCGCAGGTTTCATCTATACCTTCTACACGTTGTCCGGGTATGGCTTGGCCGCCATGGGTTTGGAAATGGAGGCGATCGCGTCGGCGGTTATCGGCGGAACCTTGATGACCGGCGGCTACGGGACAATCCTAGGTACGCTGCTGGGCACGCTCATCCAGGGGTTGATCAAATCCATCATAGCGTTCAACGGACAATTCAGTGTCTTCTGGATCAAGCTGTTTACCGGAGGCATGTTGCTGGGATTCATCCTATTGCAAAAGATTTTTGTGTATGGAACCAAATCCCGGAGGAAAAAGCGATGAATGGAACCGTTTCATTCGATTTCTCCGAAACCTGTATGATTGTCACGGGTTCATCCAAAGGCATAGGAAAGGATATCGCTTTCCAGTTGATGGCCAGGGGTGCCCGGGTGGGTATAACCGGCCGAGATACGGATGCCCTACGAATGTTGCACAAAGAAGCCGTTTCCAATGGCTGGCGGTGTGACACCTACACTGTGGATCTTGCCCAAGCGGAATCAATCGGTCCCATGGTCAAGTATTTTACCGAATTGTTCGGCAGGATCGACGGGTTGGTCAATTGTGCAGGTGTCAATGTATTGGAGCCGATGGGTTCCCTCTCGGCAACCGCTCTCAAGCATGTTATGGATGTGAATCTCATAGCGCCAATGCTGGTGACCAATGCGGTTGTCCCATACATGAAGGAACAGGGATGCGGTAGTATCGTGGATATCGCGAGTCTTTCCAGTGTGACCGCATTCGACCGGCACAGTGCCTATTGCGCCTCCAAAGAGGGTCTGTTGGGATATGTGAAGGTCGCCGCGATGGAATTGGGGCGCTACGGGATCCGAATCAATGCAGTCGGTCCGACAGTCGTGCTTACAGAAATGGGGAAGGCGGCTTGGGATTCCGATCCGGTGAAACGCGAGAGGATGGAGAGTTTCATACCGCTCGGACGGTTCCTGGAATGTGACGATGTCTCTCCAGTGGTGATGTTCCTACTTTCCAGTGCCGCATCGATGATATCGGGTGAATTCCTGCTGGTCGATGGCGGGTACATGGCTGGGAAAGGGATCTGAGAAGAAGGTGGATGGTGTGGGGATCAAAACGGGGAAACAGATTTCATCTTCTGCGGTAATGCTGGCTGTCGCCTCGTTGGCGTTTTTTTTCATGGGTTTTTCCGATGTGCTCAAGGGGTCTGCGGTTGCTGAAATGGTGGGCACACTCGGAGTGGACTATGCCTTGGGTGGTTCGATACTTGGCATCACCTATTTCGGATTCTTCGCCGGCACACTTTCCTCGGTATCCCTTTTGAAACGGTTCGCGGTTGCACGCCTATTGGTGATTGCGGTAGCCACTACTGCTCTGGGAGTCATCCTATTTGGTTTTGCGAATCATGTTTCGGTAATCCTTTTCGCTACCTTCCTGACTGGTGGCGGGTGTGGCCTGATCGATGTGTCGGCAAATCTTACGGTACGATTGGCAGCCCGACCCGAACAGGTGGGACGGGAGCTCAACCGACTCGCATTCTTCCATGGATTCGGATCGATCGTCTCTCCGTTGTTTGCTGCGATGGTGCTGAACCTGTATTCCGATTGGCATATGATCTATAGGGTTGCCGCAATCCTGTTGGTAGCCGCTACATTCGCCGTCTCCAAAGGAGTTTCCTCCAGCAACATATCGACGCGAATACCATATGAAAAGGATGACCGGCTGGTCTTGAACCTGCAAGTCGTCTTGTTGGGAGGATTCCTCTTTTGGTATATGACCTTGGAGACAGGGATCGCCGGATGGTTGGTCGCCTATGCCCGTCAAGCTGTCGGCTTGTCCGATCGGGTGGCAACCTCGTACCTCTCGTTGTTCTTCATCATGCTTACCATCGGAAGATTCCTCGGCAGTTGGTACGTCGATAAGGTGGGACTGTTGAGGACCATCGTCATCCATGTGGTCGCACTACTGGTCATTACCACGGTCTCGGCACTGTTTCCACGCGCCCACATACTGCTACCCTTGTCAGGATTCCTTATGGCACCGTTGTTTCCAACGACGGTTGCCTTATTGGTGAACGAGTTGGGAACCGTGGGATTGAGAACGACGGGAATCTTCTTCTCGATCGCAGGGTTGGGCGGATTGTTCGGACCTTGGATAATCGGCATGGTTTCCCGTGCGTTCTCCTTACGGTTCGGATTCGGATTGTTGGCAATCTTTGCCACATGTTTCCTTTGTCTGACATTGATCTATCGGGTGAAGAGGAAGGTGGTCTGACATGATGGGTCGATATTCACACATACAGCGGTTCAGCACAAAGGATGGCCCTGGTATCCGTACCACGGTATTCCTCAAGGGATGCAACCTGCGATGCCGGTGGTGCCATAATCCCGAGACCATTCCCTATGCGAAATTATTGCATTACTCGGAAAGTGCTTGTGTGCATTGTGGAGCATGTGCACGTGTGTGTCCTACTGGAGCCACCACGATGTACCAGGGGCAGAGAACGTTCGATTTCCATTTGTGTACAGCTTATGGACTTTGCGTCCCGGTGTGCATGCAGGATGCGTTGGCGATAACCGGTACAGATATTCGTGATTCCGACTTGTTCGATCTACTTATGCGTGATGCCGAGTATTACCGGAACTCTCGGGGGGGTGTCACATTCTCCGGTGGAGAACCTTTATTACAAGCTGAATTTGTCCGTGTTGTCGCTGGTAGATTGCACAACGAGGGTATTGCGGTTGCATTGGATACCGCCTTCAACCTCGAATGGGACGTCATTGCTCCCGTATTGCCCGAAATAGATTTGGTCCTCCTGGATATCAAGAGTATGGATCGCGAGACCCATTACGATTGTACAGGTGTATATCCCGATTTGATCTGGGAGAATATCGGGCGGTTACGTACTATGGACAAGCAGGTGCTGGTGAGGATGCCCCTCATTGCCGGGATCAACGATTCCGACCGGGAGATAGCGGATGCGATAGCGTTTCTTTCCGGTTGGGACTCCCTGCTGGGGGTGGAGTTGTTGGCTTATCATGATCTGGGCCTTGAAAAGGCCACTTCGTACCATGGGGCGATAGGAGAACAGGAAGCGTTCCGTGCACCGGACAGAAATGCCATGGAAACTATTGCGCAACGCTTCAGGGCAAACGCTATTGCTGTAATCGGATACTAGCGGAGGTATACTATGATTCCGAAACATGTTCAGAAATCAATCGGGAAATGGTTTGATAAAAGCGATGAGGCAACCTTCTACGAGCGGATTGTCTTGCAAGAGGAAGCAGTCAAGAAATACACCGGAGAACCGTATGCGGTTCGGTTCGCCCACATCCTCGGACATATCCTTGCCAACATGACGGTTATCGTCAATGAAGGCGAACGGATAGTGGGCTCGGTGCTTGAGATAATTCCAACTGCGGAGCAACGGGAGTATGCCGAAAGCTTGAGCGTAAAATGGTGGGGGCCCCAGGTATCCGAAGAGGAACGTCAGCGGCAGGTGAACTTTTATTTTTCCCCAGGTTGGGTCAAACGGCGGAACCCGGTGTTCTTTTCCCTCGGACACCTTGCATACGATTGGGAAACGATAGTCACCAAGGGGTTGGGTTGGTATGCGAACCGGGTATCGGAATTGCTCGCAAGTGGAGAATTCAACGATGACCCCGAGAAGATGCAGTTCCTGCAAGGAGCCCAAATCGCCTATGAAGCGCATTCGGCATTCATCGCCCGATACGCGAAGCATGCGGCCGAAGCGGCTCGGATGACTGGGAATCTCCAGGAGCGGAATCGCTTGGAGACAATTTCAGAAGTGTGCTCCCATATCGCCACAGGAAGTGCCAGGGGATTGCGCGATGCTTTGCAATTGATGTGGATGGTCGTGTTGATTTCCCAGAAGACAGCCGGTTGCGGAGTCTTTGATTTTTCCCGTATGGACCAGTATCTGTTACCCCTGTTTGCCAAGGATATCGAAGCGGGAACCCTCACCGAACAGGAAGCGTTGGAACTGATCGTCGAGTTTTATAACAAGAATAACGAAATCATGTTCCCTACCGACCACATGTCGCAAGAAAACGATTCGGTCATCAAGAATCTTGAAGTCTCGTACGATGATCCCAACTACCTTGTTGTTGCGGGCAAGCTGGCGAATGGAACTTCCGGTGTGAACAGGCTCTCGTTTCTCCTGGTACAAGCCGCAAAGTTGCTTCGACTCAAGAATCCGTTCATTGTGGTCAGGTGGCATGATGGTATCGATTCCGATTTCTGGAAAGAGGTTGTCGATGCCATGCGGATGAATGCTACAGTCGTCATATACAACGATGAGACCATGATTCCTGCCCTCAAGGAGTTCGGTATCGAAGAGCAGGATGTCTATTCATATGGATTCTACGGTTGCAACGATCCCAACATCCCCGCACTGGAGGGAGGGTTGCGACAACTGTGGATGAACTTGGTATGGCCATATGAATTGGCTCTCAATGGTGGCCGTCCTTTCGGTGATCCGAACCGCAATGCCGATCTCAACTTCAGCCTGCGTGATAGGATCCAGATCGGATTGATGAGCGGTCCGTATGCAGGCAAGAAGTTTGATCCGGAAGAACCTTGTCCGTCCATGGAAGCCTTCATTGCCCGGTATCGGCAGCAGATGTCGTTTCTGCTCGACCAGTATCGGCGGGTGATGGAACAGGATTACGAAAAGGAATCCCAATGGAACAAAGGTCGCATCCGGATCGAGGACCTTTACCTCAAGGGGACGATCGAATCGGCCACGACTTGGCTGATTGGAGGGACCAAATACCATAAGGTAACCCTGCAGGGTAGTGGTCTCGCGACCGCCGTCGATTCACTTGCAGCGATAGATACTGCTGTCTTCAGGGAAAAGCGGTATACATTGGCCGAACTGAGGCAGGCAATCAAGGCGAATTTCGTTGGGTACGACGAGATGCGCACCTACCTGCTCAAGCTGCCCAAATTCGGGAACGACCTGGATAGTGTGGACGAATATGCCAAGATTGTCGTTGATGCCTTTTGTGATGCCGTCGTTGACATGAATCGGAAGAGGGAAGGTCTGTACACCTATATGCCAGCGATTTCGACGGATAGGGATTTCACAACCATGGGAGAGGCACTGGCGGCGAGTGCCGACGGTCGATTGGCGGGAGCACCGATTTCAGAGAACCAGTCACCATATATCGGGTCGGACAAGTCTGGCATGACCGCGCTTCTGAATTCGGTCACCCGGGTGCCGTTCAACCGGATTACCGGTGGCCCCTTGAACCTCAGGTTGCATCCGTCGACCGTTGAAGGCCCGGAAGGGCTGGCCAAATTAGCCTCGCTTCTCGAAGTATATCTGCGTAAGGGTGGTATGCAAGCGCAGATGAATGTCGTGGGCAAGGCCGAATTGATCGAGGCACAGAAAAATCCTGAAAAATATAAGAATCTTTGTGTACGGGTTGTCGGATATGCCGCATACTTTGTGCAGATGGGAAAAAAGGCCCAAGACGAACTGATCCAAAGGACGGAGTTGTAATATGAAGATCCAACCATTGAACCAAAGGAACTTTTCCGAATTCGGTGAGATACTCACCATGGACACTATCGAGAATGTGAAGGCAGAGAATGAATTCGATTGGCATGACACCGCGGGAATGATCAAGCTGGCACCATTTTGTTGTACAGGAATCCTGTCTTGCCGCTCACGCGAACGACGAGTGGAAAAGATGGAGCGGCACCATGGATCCAGTGAAGTGATCGTGGCTTTGGATGCCGACATGGTCCTGGTCGCTTCTCCGCATGACGATGAATTGGCAGACCATTCGCGCATACGTGCGTTTCTTATAAAACAGGGACAGGCAGTGGTGATGAAGCCCGATACCTGGCATTGGATTCCTTTTCCGGTGAACCAGTACGATGCCCATGCCTTGGTATTGTTCAAGGATGGTACCGGGGCGAACGATCTCCATTTTCGGGAGTTGACGGTTCCTGTAGTCCTCTGAACAGGTCCCATCCTGGTGACCATGGACAATTGGAGGTTCCCATGGACGTATTGAAAAAACGGAAAATACAGGTCCCTGTGGACTCAAGGGAAACTTTCCAGCCACGCGGAGTGCATTTCATGTGGCTGGGGCAGTCGGGCTTTCTCTTTTCTGTCGATGGAACGTTGGTTTTGGTCGATGCCTACCTCTCGAATTATCTCGAACATAACCATGGAAACCTTCCCTATGCGCATGACCGCATGATACCTGCCCCTATTGCCGATATTCTGCTGCCCGATATAGATCTGGTTGTGGTGACCCATGGGCACGAGGATCATCTGGACCCTGGTTTGATGGAGCAGTTGGGCCGATGCAATGCAAAGGCGGTGTTCGCTGTGCCTCCCGGGTGCATCGAATCTTTGGGAAATTGTGGTATATCCAACGATAGGATTCGTTCGGTTTCACCTGAAACGCCGTTTGCTTTCAACGGTTCGATTCGGATCGAATCATTTCCAGCCGCACATCCACAACCGAATTTCGACGCTGCTAAAGTCTGGGCATTGTCATACCGGTTTTCCTTTGCAGACAAGACTATACTATTTGCGGGAGATACCACTATCTTCAGACGATGGTCGGTGTGGGCATCTGCCAGACCTTGCGACCTTTTCGTGCTTCCGGTCAATGGGAGGGATCCGGTGAAGGAATCCCGTGGAATTGTCGGGAATATGGATTTCCACGAAGCCCTGATTATCTCCCAGTCATTGGCCACACCATTGTTGGGGACCCATTTCGGCATGTTCGCTTTCAACACGATCGATGAAGCTATGGCCCAGGAAGAGATCGACCGGTTTGGACTCGAGCAGAAGGTGGAGCTCACAAAAATTGGTGTAATGTATTCTATGATATAGAATAAAGTGTATATTACATAAAATTTTCCGATATTGGTTTTTAGAGGCTTTGCCATATCTTCAAAGTAAATGTGTTTGGAAAACCAATTACAAAATTAGTTTATAAAACATGTTGACAAACTAAAAAGTCGTGGTACTCTTCTAATATGAAACGTCAATCCGTAAAACATAACAACCGTCGATTCATCGTCGATTTTTTAAGAAGTCATGAAGAGGTTCCCATAACCCAAATAACCAAGGCCGTTCGTGTCAGTACCCCTACTGTGAAAAAGGTGCTCGACCACTATATGAATCTTGGTCTGGTCATTATGACAGGAAAAGGCGAGTCGACCTTGGAAGGTGGCAAACGACCCGAGCTATATCGGCTGAATCAGGAATATGGCTATGCGATTGCACTGCATGTCGGGCCTGATTTCATCTATGCTGGTATGACCGACCTGAAACTGCAGAACGTGCAATCGTTCCATGAAGTGGTGGACCGACCAGTCTCGGATAATGAGATGGTGGACAAGTTGGTTTCCATAGCGAAAGGCTTCCGGAATTCCAAGTGGGCGGAAGGCAAGAAGTTGGTCAACGTGGTAATTGCCTTGCCGGGTATTGTCAATGCGTATACCGGAGAGTCGATCTACTCTCCCCACTATCCGCAGTGGCAGGAGAATTTCCCGTTCATACGGAAATTTGCGGAACGGTTCGATATGGATATCCCGATTTTCCTCGATGGAGTCAACAGGCTCCAGGCGTGTGCAGAACGGATGAAGGGCAAGGCTCGCGGAAAGCAGGACTTCCTGATTGTCGATGCCATGGAAGAGGGTGTCGGTGCTGGAATCATAGTCCAAGGCACGATCATGCATGGTTTCAACAACCTCTCTGGTGAAATTGGACATGTGATTGTGGATCCCCATGGTCCCGATTGTATCTGTGGTGGAAAGGGGTGCTTCGAAGCCGCAGTATCCGTCAAGCATATAAACAGATTGTTGCGCCAAGGATACGATACCCATAGGGAATCTGCGATCTACCAGGGCAAATCTCCTGCCGATGTCTCCATCCGGGACTTGTTCATCCATGCGAACCAGGGTGATGCCTATGCAATCGAGCTGTTGGATCTTATCGCCGCCTATTTTGCGAATGGCTTGAACAATGTGATCATGATCAGCGATCCCGAACTGATAATAATCCAAGGTATTTATGTCGAGGCGGGACAAGATTTCATCGAAAACATCAAGAAAAAGCTTTCAGAACTTTCGCTCCCTAGGGTGAAACGGGAATTCGATATTGTCTATACGGACTTTGGAATCGAACGCGGTGCCCTCGGTGCCGGTTGTTTCGGTATATCCCAATTCTTCGAGGAACAGGAACTCTACAGGTGAAAATAGACCTGCGTTGCAGGTAGAAAGATACGAGGAGGAATGTATGAAAAAAAGAGGTTTACTGATAATTGCTCTTGCAATGCTTGTGCTGGTCACACCATTGTTTGCGCAAGGTGGAAAAGAAGCTGCGGCTTCACCGACGACACTGAGTATTGCGATCCGGACTTTGACAAATCCGTACCAAGCCAACTATAAGGTTGGAGCAGATATGCTCGGAGAATTGGAAGGGCTGCCGGTAGTGACTCTGACTTGCGAAGGATCCAGCGAGAAGCAGTTGAACGATGTCCGTGCATTGGTAGCGAAGACCAATGGAAACGTAGTATTCATGATCGATCCCAACGAATCTCCAAACGTGATCCCGTTGGCACGTGAATTGGATGCAGCTGGTGTCTACTGGGTTTCCTGGTGGAACAAACCCGAGGATGTGAAAGTCTGGGACTATAAGAATTGGGTCAGCCACATTTCGTTCGACGGTATCAGCGCAGGTGAATTTACCGCAGAGACACTTTTCAAGAGTTTCGGGTATGAAGGCAAGATCATCGCATTGCAGGGCTTGCTCTCCAACTCCATCGCGCAAGACCGTTTTGTTGGTCTGCAGAATATCCTGAAGAAACATCCGAAGGTGCAAATGGTCGCTTTCGAAGCCGCTGACTGGGACCGCACGATCGCGTACGAAAAGACCCGGAATATGCTGGTCGCACATCCGGACATCAAGGGTATCTGGGCTGCCAACGACAATATGGCACTCGGTGCCCTCGAAGCACTTCGGGCTGTAGGCAGGGCTGGACAAGTCTTGGTTACCGGTGTCGATGGAACAACTGAAATCTATGAAGCCATCAAGAAGGGTGAAGCAGCTGCAACCGTCTATAACGATTCGACCTATCAGGCTGGGATCGGTTTGGCTATCGCTCTTGCCGCAAAGAATGGCGAGCTCGATGTCGCCAAGATGCCGAAGGACCAGCGCCAGTTCTTCGCGGAAGCCACCAACGTCGATATCAACAATGTGGATGAGATCATGAAGGGTGCTTCAAGTTACGATTTCGAGAATTTGTTCGCCTCGTTCTCCCGCCCGATGAATTGATCGTCCTGGAGAAATCTAACGTATGTACGCTCCAGTGTACGGCCGTGTGCCGTACACTGGTTTCATTGGACAGTAAAAAAAGGAAATGGGATCCCATGAAAACCAAGAACTCAAGAAGTTTGGAAAACATCTCCACCTTGCGATCGAAGGTATCGGCTTCAGCGGTGGGAAAGTTGTACCACTCGATACCGATATCCGGACAGATCATCTCCTTGGGAATTGTCGCTTTGATCTTTTCGCTTGGTACCAACGGACAATTCCTGCATATATCCAATATCATGACGGTATTGGGGCTTTCCGCAATCCCAATGATCCTCTGCCTTGCGGTCCATCAAGTGATCATCCTAGGCGCCATGGACCTCTCGTTGGAAGGAATCGTGGCCATCACTGCCGTTTCGGCGGGACTGCTATTGAAAAATTCGGTTACGGCAAACGATGTAGGGCTTTGGATAATTCCCATCGTGATGCTGATCGGTGGACTGGCCGGTCTGGTGAACGGCTTGCTGAACACCAAACTCAGGATGCCGAGTTTCATCAGTACCTTGGGTATGAGTTGGACCCTGTTCGGTGTGGCAATCATGATCAGCAAGGGTTCGAGCATTCCGTTGCGTGATTTGCGTTTCCAAAAGGTCATCATTTCGGAGTTCCTGGGAATTCCGACAGTATTTATCCTGGCGATACTCCTTGGATTGGTGTTGTACATCATGCAAAACAAGACCAAACTTGGAAAACATATGTATGCTATCGGTGGAAATGAAATCCTGGCAAAGCAAGCCGGAGTCAAGGTGGATCGGATCAAGATTTCAATCTTTGGCCTGACCGGTATGATATACGGTCTTGCCGGATTGTTGCTGGTCGCCCGTCTCAACAGCTCAGCTGCCCGCTACGGGAACAACCTGTTGTTCCCGGCTATGACTGCAGTTGCGGTCGGAGGGGTATCCCTGTCCGGTGGTGTCGGAGGAGCCTTGAATGCTGTGATCGGTACGATCATTGTCGTTGCTTTGAACAATGGATTGGTCCTTATGCAGATCAATCCCTATATGCAGAGCGCCGTGAATGGTATCGTACTGATTTCCGCTGTCGCCTTGACCATCGACCGAAATAAGATCGGTATCATCAAATAGTGAGGCCCAGATGGAAAAGAAAAAGATTATCGAATTCAAGGGCATTCGCAAGGTTTTTCCGGGTGTGGTCGCATTGAAAGGCTTCGACCTTGCCATCTACGAGAAGGAAATCCTGGGACTGGTCGGTGAGAATGGTGCGGGCAAGTCGACGCTCATGAAAATAATGACAGGCAATTACCAACCGGATGGAGGCCAGTTCCTCCTACGTGGGCAGCCGATTGTCCTTGGTGGTTCCATGGAAGCAATCGAGCATGGGATCGGAATGGTGTTCCAGGAAGGATCGATACTTCCCAACCTCACAGTCACCGAGAACCTGTTCCTGTGCCATGAGAAGGAATTCTCAAAGGGTTGGTTCATCTCGGAATCAGCTATGGTCGCCGAGGCCCGCAAGGCATTGGAAGAGAATGGTCTGGATATCAACCCCACAACCCTCTGTGGAAACTTGAGTCCCGCACAACGGCAAATGGTCGAGATAACCAGGCTGCTCTGGTTGTCGCGATTATATCGGCATGAAAATCCTATTTTGATTCTCGACGAACCGACAACCGTGTTGTTGGAAAAGGAGATCAAGACCCTGTTTGAAATCCTCAACAGGATAAAGGAACATGCGACAGTCATTCTCATATCCCACCGACTGGAGGAGATTATCGAGAACAGCGACAGGATCGTGGTTCTCAAGGATGGCGACTATGTGACAGAGATGCCTGGTAAGGCAGCAGACATATTCAAGATTGAGCAACTCATGGTCGGTCGTGATATGGTAGAAGGCTATTACCGACGGAATGAACAAGTCGATCCAACCGATACGGTGGTTTTGGAAGTCAAGGATTTGGCGATAGAATCCATTCTCGAACCAATTTCCTTCACCTTGCATAAAGGGGAAATCCTGGCGTTGGTCGGATTGATCGGATCTGGAAAAGAAGAGTTGGTCAAATGTCTGGGCGGCAGCATGCAAGCTACCCAAGGCAGCATCTATCGGAACGGCAAGAGGATTTCAATCAAGCAACCGAAACACGCGATCGCCCATGCGATCGGATACATTCCCATAGACCGTCGTATCGAGGGATTGGCTACCGATCTCGATATCGCCGACAACATCAACATGCTGGTATATAAAAAACTGAAATCACGGGGCTTCATCAATAAGAGGAAGGAACGGGACAACGCAAACCACTGGATGGGTGTGGTCAAGGTAAAGGCCACCAGCCATCGCATGAAGTGTGGCAACCTGAGTGGAGGGAACCAACAGAAGGTGGTTCTTGGGAAATGGCTCTCCGCCGACGCGGAGATCCTGATAGTCGATCACCCGACCCGTGGTATAGATGTCGGTGCTAAGGACGAAATCTACCACCATATCCGCCAGCTGGCGAAGCAGGGTAAAAGTATGATCATCATGTGCGATACGCTCGAAGAGGATATCGGGCTGTGCAATCGCATGCTGATCCTGAAAGATGGAAAGAAAGTCAACGAGGTTTCTTGTCCGCCGGATGCAAAACCGGCTCCTACCGACATCATCGAATCAATTGTGTAATGGAGACCTTGAATATGCAAAAAGATGGAATTGGGAAACAACCTGCAATCAAACGTATCAAAGGTAGGGTAGCGGGACTGCCGGCGATCTCCTATGCGTTGGGAATGCTGGTATTGTTCATTGTTATTTTCGCCGTTGGCAGTGCCACCTTCCTCACGCGCTACAACATGCTCACAATCGGAAATTCGGCGGCTATACTGCTTGCGGTCGCCATGGGCCAGGTCTTTGCCATACTGACCGGTGGCATAGACCTGTCTGTCGGTGGGATCATGTCCCTGGTTTCCGTCGTACTCATGAAAACTCTCGAACCATTGGGATTTTGGGCATATCCGCTTAGTCTTGCCGTCGGAATTGCCGCGGGATTCTTGAATGGATTGATCAACTCCCGCTTCAGGATACCGTCGTTCATCACCACATTGGGATCAAACGGCATTTTCATGAGTATAGCCTATATGATCAGCATCAAACCCCTTTCAGCCCCTTCATCATCGTTCGGCGTACTGGATATCGTCAACGGGACAACCCTGGGGATTCGGAACATCATGTTGTTGGGTGTGCTTATTTTTATGCTGTTCTTCGTAATCCAGCGGTATACTATAACTGGAAGGAATATCATGTTGCTGGGTAGCAACGAAAAGATGAGTTGGCTTTCCGGAGTCGACATATTCAAGGTACGAACCATTGCTTTTACCCTCTCGGGTTTCGGAGCGGCTTTGGCTGGGGTCATGCTGGCGAGCAACCTGTACAGTGGATATCCGACGTTGGGGACGGTCTATATCTTGAATTCGATCGCATCTGTCGTCATCGGAGGCACTGCTATGACCGGAGGGGCCGGTGGTGTTCTCAATACATTGGTTGGAGTCATGGTAATGAGTGTGATAAACAACGGCATGAATATCATAGGAATCGATGTGTATGCACAGCAGTCGTTCCTTGGAGTGCTGGTGATAATTGCCGTTGCGATTTCGTTCGACAGGTCTAAGTTGTCGGTTATCAAATAGAACAATAATTTCTGGAGGTACGTGTATGGATTTGAAAGTCAAAGGTAAGAATGCCGTGATCACAGGCGGAAGTGTAGGTATAGGATTGGCAGTTGCGAGGAAATTCGCACAAGAGGGAATGAATGTCGCAATCCTCGCCCGCGGGGGAGAACGGGCTGAAGAGGAAGCCAAGAGGATAGTCGGGGATTTCAAGGTCAAGGCAATCGGAATTGCATGCGACGTGTCGAAAGCCGACGATATCTCCAGGGCGGTCAAGACGGTTCTGGATACCTTCGGCGGTGTCGACGTGTTGGTGAACAACGCAGGTACCGGAAGTGAAGAGACTATCATGGAAGCTACCGACGAGAAGTGGCAATACTATTGGGATCTGCATGTCATGGCGGCGATCCGGATGTCACGGGCTGTCGTACCTTCAATGAGGGAACGTAAGGGTGGCGTCATTATCCAGACTGCATCCATATGTGCCAAACAGCCGTTGTGGTATGAGCCAATCTACAATACTACGAAAGCTGCGTTGGTAATGTACAGCAAATGCCTGTCCAATGAGGTCGTGAAGGATGGGATTCGTGTCGTAACGATCAGCCCGGGCTTGGTACTTACCCCGGATTGGTGGAAGACCGCGGGAATCCTATCGGAGAAAGAGGGTATTACTCCCAAGGAGTATCTCGACAATATTGCGAAGGAGAACGCCCCGATCGGCAGATTCGCATCACCTGAGGAAATCGCCGAATTCTATGTGTTCATGGCATCCGAGAAGGCCAGCTACAGTGTCGGTTCGAATTATTCCTTGGACGGGGGGTGGTTGCGTGTCATCGATTAATCCTACCATGCGACAAGCGGTCATGACCGCGCCAGGTGTCATAGAGTTGCGGGAAGTGCCGGTACCTGAGGCACAGAAGGATACGGTAGTCGTGGAGATCGCCTATATCGGCGTTTGTGGGAGCGATATCCATGTGTATCATGGAAAGCACCCCTACACCTCGTATCCGGTAGTCCAGGGCCATGAGGTATCGGGAAAGGTTGTTGCGATCGGACCGGAAGTGAAGAACATCAAGATCGGCGACCGGGTAACCATAGAGCCGCAGGTTGCTTGCGGTACCTGTTATCCTTGTACCCATGGTCTCTACAATATCTGCAACAATCTGAAAGTGTTGGGGTTCCAGACAACGGGGACAGCATCCGATTATTTCGCGATTTCCGAGCATCATATCGTAAAGCTTCCCGACGATATGGACTATCGGTTCGGTGCGATGATCGAGCCGCTCGCTGTGGGAGTCCGGGCAGTACAGAAAGCCGGCGATGTGAAGGACAAGCAGATTCTGATCATCGGGGCCGGTCCGATCGGAAATCTGGTCGCGCAGACGGTCAAGGCCATGGGCGCCTCGAAAGTCATGGTCTCCGACGTGAATTCGCTCAGGTTGCAGAAGGCACTCGCCTGCGGCATCGATGTTGCGGTGAACGTGAAGGAAGAGAAGCTGATTACTGCCATCGAACGCGAATTCGGTGCCGAACGGCGTGCAGATATCATATTCGATTGTGCTGGAGTCCAGCCGGCGATAAGCAGTGCGGTTTCCGTAGCACGCAAGGGATCCGACATTGTCGTGGTCGCGGTCTATGAGGGAGTTCCGCAAGTCGACCTGGCCTATATCAACGAGTGCGAGATTCGGATCATCGGTACTGCGCGTTACAACTTCGACGATTTCAAGACGGCTATCCGGCTCGTCGGTGACGGTCTGATCAATCTGGAAGCCTTGATTACCGATGTCTATGAATTGCCCGAATATCTGGAAGCGTATCGCAAGATTGCCAAGACTCCCGATTCGACGATGAAGGTATTGGTGCATGTACATGTATCCTAGTGATCTGTAACAGCATAAACTTGTGGCTGAGCTTGGAGCGGATCGGACGGAGGGCAAGGACAAGGAAGCGAAGATATCGAGATATCTGAGCTGACACGAACGCAGGCCATCTGTTCGATAGGCCCAAGAAAAGTAAAGATTAGGATGTTACAGATCACTAGGTTGGGAGGGTCATGCGGATGAAATCTATTGCTGTGGTGGAACCTGGAAAGCTGGCTGTCGTGGAATTGCCGGAACCTGAACTCGGACCATACGATGCCTTGGTGCGCAGTGAAATTGCGTTCATTTGCAACGCCACGGACCGCAAGGTGGTCGACGGCCACTTCCCGGGAATGGATAGAAGTCTCTATCCCTTGCTGCTTGGCCATGAAAATGTAGGAAAAGTATGTGCCGTCGGTACCAAGGTCACCACCTTCAAGGAGGGGGATCGGGTAGTTGGCGGCCTGGTACTCGAACCTCCCGACTCCCGGTACCAGTCGGGGTGGGGAGGAAATTCCCAGTATGTTCTTGTCCGTGACCATCAGGCCATGGTCGCCGATCATGTGGACGACGACGCTCATGGATGGAACGATTCGTTCCAGATCATGCGTATTGTTCCCGATGGAATCGACTTGGGGGCCGCGGGGCTATTGTGCACCTGGCGTGAAGTGTACGCCGGAATGTTCACCGATTTCGGATTCAAACCGAAGCAGGATCTTGTTGTATTCGGCGCGGGACCGGTCGGATTGAGCTTTATCCGGTTCGCACGGTTGCAGGGATTGAGCCGTATCGTCAGTATAGATCCTCTTCCCTCCAAACGGAAACGGGCACTGGCGATGGGAGCCGATGAAGCCCTTGTTCCCGACGAACAGGGATTCGCACGAATTCGGCAGCTGTTCCCACACGGGGTGGATGCCTTGGTCGACGCCGTCGGACACAACCAGATTATCCAATCTGCGGTTCCATTGGTCCGTATGGGTGGTTCGATTTGTGTGTACGGTGTAATCGGATCTCCCACCATTACGTTCAACAAGGAACAAGGACCATACAATTTCAATCTATTCATCCACCAATGGCCAACGCGGGTAGCGGAAGCCGCCGCACAGGATCCGTTGGTATCTTGGATTCGAAAGGGGCTGTTGTCGGCCGGGGATTTCGTTACCGGAACGTATTCCATCGACGACTTCGAAGCAGCCTATGCCGCTTCGCAAGAGCCGGATGCGATAAAGACCATGCTCGATTTCAGCGCGTGGAATTGAGTTGTCGGGAGGAACTATGTCCGGAAACCTATTGTTGGCACATGATCTTGGTACGAGCGGAAACAAGGCGACATTGTTCGATACCGACGGGAATCTGTTGGTGAGCAAGACCGTACCCTACGATACGTTCTATTCGAACGTCACATGGGCTGAGCAGGACCCGCTCGTGTGGTGGGAGGCGGTGTGCGCTTCTACGCGCGCAATCCTACAGGAACACAAGGCGGATGAAATCGGTGTCGTTACCTTCAGTGGACAGATGATGGGGTGCCTTCCTGTCGATGCCAAAGGGCGACCCCTCAAGAACCATATCATCTACAGCGACCAACGGGCAGTGAGGCAAACCGAAAAACTCGTGGAGAGGATCGATGCGAAGAGGATATTCGAGATTACCGGGCATCGGGCCAGTCCCTCGTATTCCATCGAGAAGCTCATGTGGTTGCGGGACAACGAGCCGGAAACCTATGCGCAGACAGCCAAGATGCTCAATGCGAAGGATTTTATCAATTTCAAGCTCACCGGAAGGATGGCCACTGAATACAACGATGCGAGCGGTACCAACGCCTTGGATTTGCAGCAGCTCGCATGGTCGGAGCAGATCATCGAAGCCGCCCGGGTCGATAGGTCGAAGTTTCCCGAACTCCTTTCATCGATCGATGTCGTGGGTGAGATTACCTCCGAGGCGGCTGAAGCCACAGGGTTGCGAAAAGGAACTCCTGTCGTGGCAGGCTCGGGTGACGGCGGTTGCGCGACGGTGGGTATCGGTTCGGTCAAGCCTGGGATCACCTACAATTACATCGGTTCGAGCAGTTGGATCAGCACTACCAGCCTCACCATTCTCGATGACCCTGAGATGCGCAATTTTACATGGGCGCATCCGGTGCCCGGTTATGTACAACCGTGCGGCACCATGCAGACAGCTGGAGCTTCATACGCATGGCTGAAGGACCAACTTGGGGGGCTCGAGACCGAACGGGCTGTGCGAGCGGGAATCAGTCCTTACCGATTGTTGGATGATCTCGTCGAGGCATCCCCCGTGGGAGCGAATGGAGTGTTGTTCCTTCCCTACTTGTTGGGAGAACGGAGCCCCCGGTGGAATCCCGATGCAAAGGGAGCCTTCCTCGGATTGACGCTCGAACGGACCAAAGCAGATATGTTCAGGTCTGTCCTGGAGGGAATCACCTTGAATCTGGGGATGATCCTCGAAACCATGAGGAAACAGGTTCCCATCGAAGAGATGCGTGTGCTCGGAGGTGGGGCAAAAGGCAGGCAATGGAGACAGATTCTTGCCGATGTCTTCGACTTGCCGATCCTCGTACCACGGTATTTGGAGGAAGCCACGAGCATGGGTGCGGCTGTCATCGGTGGGGTCGGGGTGGGACTGTTGGATTCATTCGATCGCATAGAATCGTTTATCCAATTCACCGATACGGTATATCCGATTCCCGCACATGTGAAGCGATACAGGGAGGCAAGTGTCCTGTTCGACGAAGCGTATCATGTCCTGGAGCCTTTGTTCTCCAAGATTTCCGGTTGAAGACGGGATACCAAAAGGAGTACAACGATTATGATCAAACCAGAACTGTTCGCTTTGCTCGACAACTATGCCACGACGCCAGATGGTATGGCTGTTTCTCCCCAGGGAGAGCTCGTGCTTGCCTGTCCCAATTATGCCGACCAGTCCAAACCTGGTTGTCTGGTCCGGTTCGATACATCCAGACAGGCCCGACATTGGATCGATGTTCCGGTACATCCCGATACCGCCCTCGCATCACCCATGGGAATTGCTTTTGCTCCCGATGGAGATCTGTATATATGCGACAACCAGGGGTGGCCCGGCAGGCCGGAGCTGCAATTCAAGGGAAGGATCCTGCGGTTGCGGATAGAGGGGGATCGGCTGGTCAAGACCACTGTGGTCGCCGATGGCATGGAGCATCCCAATGGTATGCGTATCCACAACGGATATGTGTATGTCACCCAAAGCATGTTGACCAAGGTGAAGGATCCGTCCGGGCTTCTGGTAAGTTGTGTGTATCGGTTTCCTCTCGATGCGAAAGGGATCCAAGTCTCGAATACATTGTCGGATGAACATATCGTCTACTCGGTGCTGACCCGCAATAAGCTCTGCCAATATGGTTTGGATGGTATCGAATTCGACCATGAGGGGAATCTCCTGGTCGGGAACTTCGGTGATGGTGCCATCCATAGGGTCCGGTTCGACCGGCGCGGTGCTGTTGCCGGTGAAGAGATTTGGGTACAGGATCCACAACAGCTGAAAAGCACGGACGGCATGATCATGGATGGGAAGGGGAATTTGTTCATCGCCGATTTCTGCGCCAATGCAATCGCGCGGGTATCACCCGATGGGAAGGTGTCGAGAATTGCCCAAAGTCCCGATTCCAATGGATTCGCCGGTGAGCTGGACCAGCCTGGAGAGCCGTGTATATGGAACGGTCTGCTGGTGGTATCCTGCTTCGATCTGGTGACAGACGACTACAACATCAACACAAGACACGAGCTTCCCGCCACCATGAGCTGTTTCGATTTGGAAGAGGTTTCACGTTAGGTTGTTACAGACCAGACCATTATGCTTCCACACTGAATGATATATGCACGTCGGGTCGTTTCAGCTCCAACTTGCGCAAGGTCACGCCGGCTTGCTTCAGCATCCGTTTCGATGCAACCACACTATCTGTGCCGTCGTACTTGTCCGAGAGATACACGATTTCCTTGATTCCCGACTGAATGATCGCTTTTGCACACTCGTTGCAGGGAAACAGTGCCACATAGATTGTCCCACCTTTGAGGTCGCGGGAAATGCTGTTGAGAATCGCGTTCAACTCCGCATGGCACACATAAGGATACTTGGTGTCCAAGTATGCCCCTTCACGTTCCCAAGGGAGTTCGTCATCGTCGCAGCCCGAGGGGAATCCATTGTATCCGACTCCCACAATCTTCTTGTCGGAATTGACGATACACGCTCCCACCTGGGTATTCGGATCCTTGCTTCTCTGGGCCGATAATAAGGCGACCCCCATGAAGTATTCATCCCAACTGATATAATCGGCTCGTTTCATGTGTGTTTCGACTCCTTGTGTACATCATGGTTCAATCATTCCGATCGAAGAAGGCCAGTATTTCGTCGGTCAACTCGGTCTGGACCGAAGGATACATCAACAATATGTGCCGGTTGTGGTTGGACGTCATGGCGGTTGTCCTGGCGACAAAACGCCTGGAGTTCACGGCATCCTGTATTTCTGCGAGGTTTTGGAACGAAATCGTCCGATCGCCCAAATCATGTATGGACATCAACGGGACCGTAATGCGGCCAAGGTCCCTGCGTATGCCTTTGAGTGCGTGCATGAAGCTGACACCACCGCCGACAAACGATCCGCCATAGCCGACCCACAGCTCCTCCCCATCATTTTCCTTTTCGCTTCCCAAGTGGATCCTTGGGTGCAATGCCGGGGTAAAGAGGGCGACCAGACGCATGAAGTAATACCCCCACCTCTGGATAGCCCCCAAGCGAATATCATTGAGGAAAACCGGGGTGGCTACTGTCGCCAGGGCATCGGGAGCGTTCTCGGTCCCGGAAAATTCCTCACCAAGCCGCAAGGTCAGGGCTCCTCCCATGGATGTCCCCACCACATACAACTTGTCGTATTCCATCCGCTTGTCCCGATAGTAGGATTCGAGATATCCATACCATTGGGTGAATGTCGTTCCATACAAATCCTCGGGTTTGGTCCCGAACCCGGGGAGCAGGGGAACATAGACGTCGAAACCCTGCTCAAAAGCCCTATGGGCCGCGTAATCGTATGAATAGGGAGTACTCGGGTACCCGTGGACCATGACAATGGCTTTTCGGGCCGGTGGGTCATGTTCCAGTACAATCGGGAGACAACGACGATCGAATACTTCATCGATATTGGTCGTCAGCGGTTCAACGTTCCGGTCATGGTATCCCCATAACAATGCGCTCCAACTAAAAACCAAACCCAGCAGTATGGTGGCTACTACATATACCATACCGGTAGCATAGACGATATTGTGGCACCCGGCAAGGATGGAATAGTAAAAACGGCTCTCCGAAAAATCGAAGAGCCGTCGTATGGGGACTAGAGTCTGGGTTTACATGAATACTGCCAATGCGGGGCGAACGCCATCGATCAACTGTTCCATGTAGGGAACTACCGCGAGCAGGACGCCGGCTGCGACAGCCGAGCCGAGTACTCCCGCGACGTTCGGGCCCATGGCATGCATGAGCAGGAAGTTCTGCGGGTTGTATTCTTGACCGACCTTGCTTGAGACGCGGGCTGCCATGGGCACTGCCGAAACGCCGGCGGAACCGATCAACGGGTTCACCGGGTGTTTCGGGTCGAGCTTGTTCATGACTTTCGCGATAAGGACACCGGTTGCGGTTCCCAATGCAAAAGCCACCATTCCCAAGAGCAGGATGCCCAAGGTGTTGAGGTTGAGGAACTTGTCCGCTTCCATTTTCGATCCGACCGACAGGCCGAGGAAAATGGTCACGATGTTCATCAGTGCGTTCTGCATGGTATCGCTGAGGCGATTGACCACTCCACACTCCTTGGCGAGATTGCCGAACATGAGGGCTCCGACCAGAGGTGTCGCCGAAGGAAGCAGGAGCGCACAGACTGTAAGCACCGAAATCGGGAACAGTATCTTTTCGATCTTGGAAACGGGTCTGAGCTGTTCCATCTTGATCAGGCGTTCCTTCTTGGTGGTCAGAAGACGCATGATCGGTGGTTGGATGATAGGTACCAGGGCCATGTACGAGTAGGCGGCTACGGCAATCGATCCTAGAAGATCGGGAGCCAGCCGGCTGGTCACATAAATGGCGGTAGGCCCATCGGCACCACCGATGATACCGATCGAAGCGGCTGCATGGAGGTCGAAGTTGATTCCCGGCAGGAAGCTGAGCAACAATGCTCCAAGCAATGCCACGAAGATGCCGACCTGTGCGGCAGCACCCAAGAGCAATGTCTTGGGGTTTGCGATAAGGGGTCCGAAATCGGTCATTGCGCCGACACCCATGAAGATGAGGATCGGGAACAATCCGGTTTCAATACCCATGTCATAGAGTAGTTTGATAAAACCTACGCCGCCGGATGTACTGGCTGGATCTATACCTGCGATATAGGCAAACGGAATATTGGCGAGAATACAGCCGAAACCGATCGGTATGAGCAACAACGGCTCGAATCCTTTGGCAATGGCCAGGTACAACAGGCCGAATCCCACAAGGATCATCACCACGTTGCCCCAACCGCCGGCGGAAAGGAAGCCGACGAGACCGGTAGTCAGCCACAATTGATTAAATGCTTGTCCAATCATGTCAAAACTCCCTTAACCGATAATGGCGAGAACGTCGTCCGCCATCAGCTGATCACCCTGTTTGACCAAGATCTTCTTGATTGTTCCGGAAACCGGTGCGAAGATCTCGTTTTCCATCTTCATGGCTTCCATGACAAGGATCAGGCCATTCTGTTGGACTTGATCGCCCTCTTTTACCCCGATACGCAATACGAGTCCGGGCATTGGAGCTTTCACTTCGGTCCCCGCCGATGGAGCGGCAGAAGGTGCTGGGGCGGCGGCATGAGCAACAGGAGCTGCAGGTGCAGCTGCCGGAGCGTTGCTTCCGATTACCAGAAGGACCTCATCCGCATTCAGCTGGTCGCCTTGCTTGACTTTGATTTCGGTCACAACACCGGAAACCGGAGCGAAGATTTCGTTCTCCATCTTCATGGCTTCCATGACCATCAACACATCGTTCTCCTTGACCGTGTCTCCAACCGATACATTCGAACGGAGGATCAGGCCCGGCATGGGAGCTTTGACCGAAACAGCAGTCGTCGCTGCGACTGGAGCCGCTGCAGGAGCTGCCACCGGGGCTGCGATTCCCTCTTGAACGGATACGTTGTATGCGACGCCATTGACCAAGGCTTGTCCTTCCTTGAGCTGGACCGCATAGGTGTTGTTGTTGACCTTGACGGTGTAGTCGTTCCCACCGCTCTTTGCCGGTGCGGCAGCTACGGGTTCTTCCTTCTTTTCCGCACTCTTCAAGCGGACACCGTTGACCTTTGCCTTACCGGTGAGGTAGAGGATTCCCTTATCCTTGCAGGATGCGGCAATGAAGATATTCTCTTCGGTCTCCGGCAGCTTCTCGGCCTTCAACATGGCTATCGCCACATCACGGCCCTTCTTGGGATCCTTATCGTTGAGATCGACAGCCTTCTCGGTGGTAGGCGCAAGGTTGAGCTGTTCGGCGGAAATCTTGATAACTTCTGCATCCGGTGCGACCGGGGTCTTTCCGAAATAGCCGAGGACCATCTTTCCGTATCCTTCCGCTATCTTCTTCCAAGGCCCGAACAGTACGTTGTTGAACGCCTGCTGGAAGTAGAACTGTGAGACAGGGGTAACACTGGTGGCATATCCGCCCTTTGCGACTACGTCACCCATGGCTTTGGTGATCTCGCTGAAGCGGTGCATCATACCGTTGTCACGCAACATCTGCGTATTTGCGGTAAGGGCTCCACCGGGGAGGGGGAAGAACGGGATAAGTGGATTGACCATGGTGGCTTCGGGAGGGAGGAAGTAGTCGGCCATGCATTCCTCGAATACCTGTTCGGCTTCCATCACCTTGTCGATATCGATATCGAGGGTGAATTCCGTACCACGCAAGGCGTGCCACATGGTGATCACGTCGGGTTGGCAAGTACCGCCCGATACCGGTACGAGTGAAAGGTCGACCTGGTCGGCACCAGCATCGAGTGCGCTGATATACTGCTGGATACAGACTCCGGCGGTATCGTGGGAGTGGAAAACGATGTTCATGTCCTTACCGAGCATTTTTCTTGCCCGCTTGATGGTCTCGTGGACAATCCGTGGAGTACTTGTCCCCGAGGCATCCTTGAAGCAGACCGAATCGTAAGGAATGCCTGCATCGAGGATATCCCTGAGGGTCTTCTCATAGAAAGCCGGATCGTGGGCACCGGTCGCCCCCGGGGGAAGCGCCATCATGGTAACGCAGACTTCGTGTCGGGCTCCGGATTCGTGGATCGCTCGGCCGCTGTCGATCAGGTTGTCGACATCGTTGAGCGCATCGAAGTTGCGGATTGTGGAAATGCCATGCTTCTTGAACAGTTGGGCATGCATCTTGATGATGTCACGCGGCTGGGAGTCCAGGCCTACGACATTGATTCCCCTGGAGAGGGTCTGCAAGTCGGCGTTCGGGCCGGCTACCCGTCGGAATTCATCCATCATGTCGAAAGCGTCTTCATTGGTGTAGAAGTACAGAGATTGGAAGCGTGCCCCGCCGCCTGCCTCAAAGTGACTGATTCCAGCATTGCAGGCAGCTTCGACCGCCGGCATAAAATCCTTGGTGAATACTCTGGCTCCATAGACCGATTGGAATCCGTCTCGGAAAGCCGTACACATAAAATTTACCTTTTTCATTGGAACTCCTTGGAAGTGTTTCTAGCGCTTTGACTGCGCGACGGCTGCGGCAATGGCCGCGGCGATTTCTGAACCCACAGTTTCGACAGCGGGGGATCCAGAGGCGGAAACCGGTCGTTTCGCGAGGGTCGGTACTTTTTCAGGAAGATACTTCCGTACGAAGAACGAGAGGAACTTTGTCGTGAATACCAGCAACGTGAGGAATAGGAATACCACCCCCATTCCAAGTAGCAAGAGTATCAGACCATTGTTCACTTGCTCGACAAGTAACTCTTTCGGCAATTGGTGTAGCATGTGCTGTGCTCCTTGAATCATATTGTCTGCACCCATCCATAGGTGCAAGAGAATTCAATCTACTATAGCTGGAATACCTATGTCTTTCAAGGTGTATGGTTTACATATTTGGCTCTTTGGATTACGGAATCACACCCGGGTAGATGGTTTTCCCTTGCATTTTATATCTCCTGTCACTACATTTTTGGGCAGGGACAGGAGAGGTGCGATGGCTGCTTTGGATTTCGAGAAGCGAGTTGCCCAGCGGACGGCGATTCGGGAACATATGGACAAGATCGGGCGAAAGATCCTGGTGATGAGCGGTAAAGGTGGAGTGGGAAAGACGACGGTTGCGGTCGGACTGGCCCAGGCCCTTGCGGCCCGAGGTGAACGGGTGGGCCTCCTTGATACGGATTTGCACGGACCGAATGTCGCAAAGATGCTGCAGGTCGATCTGGCAAGTAGATTCTCCGAAGGTCCCGACGGAATGTTGGTGCCCGTGGAGGTCAATGGGAATCTGAGTATCGCGGGAGTCGATTCGGCTATGGAGGACAAGGAGGATGCCATAATCTGGCGGGGTCCCATGAAAAGCATGGTGATCAACGATCTTCTTGCCCGCGTCGCTTGGGGCCCCCTCGATTATCTGTTGATCGATTCGCCACCAGGTTCGGGTGACGAGCAGCTCACGGTCTGCAAGAGTATTCCGGAGTTGACGGGAGCAATCATCGTCACCACGGCACAAGAGGTTTCCTTGCTCGATGCGGTGAGAAGTGTAACCTTTTGCCGGAAAATGGGAATTGCCATTATAGGTGTTGTGGAGAACATGAGCTCCTTCGTGTGTCCCGATTGTGGGAGTACGACGGCAATATTCGGATCTGAAGGCGGTCGTCGGATCGCCGCCAAAACCGGTACTCCTTTTCTTGGTTCCGTGCCGTTGGTCGCCCACCGTTCCGACGGTACAAGCGATACGCATGCGTTGGATGAAGCTTTGGATGAAATAGCCCGGATTGTGCACGAGGGTATGACCTGTTCCTCGGTGGAAGAGAGGTGATCGATGGATGACAAGACCCGTTTGACCTGGCGAACCTTGGGGCGGGAGAAGGTGTATGCAAGTCCGATTTTCGATATACGCAAGGTCCGTCGCGAATCCTCGGATGGAAGGAAAGGGGATTTTATTGAAATTGATGCGCCGAAGTGGGCCACGGTAATTCCGTGGTTCCGCAATGAAGCAGGCTTGCCGTGTTTCCTCATGGTACGGCAATATCGGCACGGCAGTGATTCTGTCACCATCGAATTTCCCGCGGGAACCGTGGATCGCAATGAAGATCCGAAAGATGCCGCACTGCGCGAGTTGCGGGAGGAAACCGGGTACATCCCGACCGGCGAGGTTGTCGGGATCGGCTCTGTATCACCGAATCCGGCTTTCATGAACAACCGGGTCTGGTTTTATTTTATCGAGGGAGTCGAGCGGGTGGGAGACCAACATCTCGATGCCCATGAACAACTCGACATATTGACGATTCCTGTTCAGGAGGTGCTCGATTCCATGGGAACCGAAGCCTATGACAACGGAATCATGATGATTGCACAGGCTTTTTTCCTGCGTTTCGCGCAAAAACGGCCTGATTTGTTGAAGTAGGGGGAATACATGCGCAAATTTGCATTGTTGCTGGTGGTGGTTCTGGTCGGTCTGGTCGGATTTGGTTGCCAGAGCGTATCGTTGCTTGAACGTAGTCGGACGATTTCAGTCCAAGGTAGTGGAAAGGTCTCGGTGTCACCCGATATCGCCTCATTCTCCATCACCGTTTCGGAATTGGCCGAAACTACCCGAGATGCGCAACTGAAGACGAATGAGAAAGTAGGGACAATCCTTGCCATGGTACGTGCTGTCGGAGTGGAAAACAAGGATCTTGCGACCACTTCCCTGGAATTCTACCCGGAGTACCGTTGGAAAGAGGATGAACAGCTCCTTGTAGGGCAACGGGTCAGGCAAACCATCCATATCACCGTGCGGGGAATTGGCGGGACTTCGAATATATTGCCAGCTTTGATCGATGAGATAGGCTCCGTTTCGAATATTTCCATGAGCTCCATCCGATTCAGCAAAGAGGATACGACCGCCGAATTTTCGGAAAGCAGGAAGATGGCAATGGAAAAAGCCCTTCAGAAGGCTTCCGAATATGCCCACGCGGCGAACATGAAGTTGGGGAACCCGATTTCCGTATCTGATTATTCCAGTACGGATTACCAGGGGGTATCACGCAACACCATGGTCAAGGCCGCCGGAGCCTACATGATGGAGAGCATGCCCGAGGCGGATGTGCCGACCGGAGAACTGGATATCACAAGTACGGTCTCGGTCGTATTCGAGTTGTTATGAACCGGCTTGCGATCCGCATGGAACCAATGAATGTGGATCGCTGTCGATCAACCGGTCCTCGGCTTCAATGGGAATCCGCATGGTAACGTGGGGAATCCCTGCTTCGGTGGTATGTTCACCGGTCTCGACAAATCCTAGGGAATTGTAGAAGGAAGCGGCATGCTGCTGGGCATGAAGGTATATCGGGGCGGTCGAACCGCTCATCCGTACAGCCCGCAGTCCTTCACGTATGAGCAGCTTCCCCAAATGTCGACCCCTGTAGGGCTTGAGTACTGCAATTCGTTCGAGTTTCACACCTTCTGCGGTTTCCCGGAAACGGAGTGTTCCCACTGGAATACCTTGGATCCACAACAGGACATGCCCACTTTCATTGTCTTTTCCGTCCTGTTCGATTGCGATCGGGACTTGTTGCTCCTCGATGAACACCTGTTCCCTGATAGCGATACAATCCAACAACGATTGCATAGCAAACGGCTGTCGCTGCTCTTCGATTGGAATCACCGTAATATGGCATTCTTTTTGCATCATGGTCATCAATCCTTGCAGGTTTCCCTACGATAGGTCTTCAGTTCCTCAAAGCCTTCAGATGGTAGATCCGTGAACCGAAATCTCCCAGAACCCGGGTCTCCTTGTCAAATCCTGTTCCACCGAACTGTTGGTTCATCACGATACCATGATAGGCGAGCACGTCGCCACCGACGATGTAATACTCCAATTCGTTGTCCAGATGGACTGTCTCGCTTACCAGACGCTGCAGTGTACCGTCATTTTTCAAACGGATAGGGGAAATCGTATTCATCAGCGATCCGAATACCTTTATGTCCATCCGCTCCTTGCGGGGGGTGACCGCATAGTTGGCTTCCGGATCTGCAATCGGGATTCGCAGTATGTCGGCATGTGGATTGGGTTCGTTCAAAGTCTGGAAAAAAAGCACCAGCATTTCACTCCTATCGGGAGTGGCGACAACCCAACTCGCCTGATTGTTTCCATTCGCGATCGGTTCGATCCGGAAGAACTCGCCATACTGCAGCAAGGAACGATGCACCTTGTAAAAAGCAATCTGTTGACGAACCGATTCCTTCTCCAATGGGGAAAGCTGGGCAAGGTCCATTTCATATCCGAGGACACCGAACGACGCGACATTGAACCTCGACTCTATGTTCGATTTGCGCAACGTCTGGTGGTTGGGCGATTCCGAGACATGTGCTCCGATAGAGGAAAGCGGGTACCCGCAGGAGGTTCCTTCCTGGATATGCATCCGGCTGAGTGCGTCGGTATTGTCACTCGTCCAAGTCTGGGGCATGTAACACAGCATGCCGAGATCGAACCGGTTTCCTCCCGATGCGCACGACTCGAACAGTATGTGGGGAAAGGCATCCACAAACTTCTGCAACAGCGAATAGAGTCCCAGCATATAGCGATGGTTGAATTCATCCTGTCTGAACTGGGCTGTACTGCTGTGCATATCACTGAAGGTACGGTTCATGTCCCATTTGACATAGTCGACTTCGGCAATCCGCCAGATGGTCGACAGGGAATCGAACAGATATTCCCGGACGTCCTCCCTGGTCATGTCGAGCAGATATTGGTTTCTTCCGAGCGAAGGGGAGCGGTCGGGAAGTGCCACCACCCAATCGGGATGTGTCCTGTACAGTTGGCTCTTCCGACTTATCATCTCCGGTTCGCACCAGAGTCCGAACAACATGCCCATACCATGGATCTTCTTGGAGAGGCTTGCGATTCCATCGGGTAATTTCTTCGTGTTGACTGTCCAGTCGCCGAGACTTGTCGTGTCGTCGTCCCTGCTGCCGAACCAACCGTCGTCAAGCACGAACAGCTCCACTCCCATGTCGGCCGCCTCCCTTGCAAGACCGAGCAGGGAAGTGTCGGTGAAATTGAAATAGGTGGCTTCCCAGTTGTTGAGCAGGATCGGCCGTTGGTGATATTTCCATGTTCCCCGAACAATGTGTCCGTTTATGAACCTGTGGAAATTGCGACTGGCTCCGTTGAGCCCTTCGTGGGAATAGGTCAGGATAGCCTCCGGTGTATGGAACTTCTCACCCGAGTGCAATTGCCACGTGAACGTCGCGGGATTCAGACCGGTGAGCACCCGCAATTTTCCGTAAGGTGACACCTCCACGTGCTGGGCATGGTCGCCACTATACAGGAGGTTGCAGCCGAAACAATCCCCGTGGGATTCGTCGGATGCATCGGAGACAAGGAAGATGCAAGGGTTGTGTCGAGACGAGCTGGTTCCGGTCTTCGAATCGTTCACATGTACCCCGGGTCTCAGGGTATGGGTGCTCCTATACCGCTCACGGGCCCAAGCCCCGTCGAACGTGACCAGGTCGTATCGGCTCGAAGGCAAGTCCAGTTGGAGGCTTGCCAGTCGTTTCAAATCGATTGTCTCATTCGAATCGTTGGTGATTGCGACCTTGCGCACAATAGTATCGGCATGGTCGAAAGTCGTAAAGGAAAGTTCCAAACGGATCGACGAGGCTTTTTCCAGCAGCACGACTATCAGGGTAGTACATTGGTTCTTGTCCCCATACGATTCCGGGAGACCGGAGAAAGCCCTGGGTTTTCCCTTTATGATCCTATGCTCCTTGTACAGGAAGTCGGAGACGCGGTCACCGTTGGGACGGCTGAAGAGGATCGGAGGCTCACGGAAGTCCCCCTTTCCATATCCGGAGTATTCAAGGCAGATGTTGTCCAGTGTCAATGCCGGATGCTCCTCATCGTAGGAGATCGCGTTGCCGGTGGGGATGGTGTGCTTGTCGTACAAGGGCTCCACATGGTCTGTGGTGCGGATTCTCCTGCCGTAATAGAGGTGTTCCAGGTGATGTGTTTCATTGACCCTGAACATATAGGTTGTCCACGCGGTATGAAGGGTAAATACCAGATTCTTCTCAATTATCATTACAGACTCCTAAAGACAGAGAGTTGTGGATGCTGTTTTTCCGTGATACCATCATGATGCTGTCAGTATAGCCTGCTCCGACCGATTTGACACCCGTCTGTCGCAAGAAATCGGAACGGAACGTAGCAATTTGTCTTCAAGGGGAGGTCCTATGGACGTAAGAAGGTTGCAATTGTGGGAAGGTCGGCATGCCACCATGCTTTCGAATGAATCCATCAGGTCTGTAATCGAGGATCGTGGCGGAATGGTTCTTGAGCTGAGCAACAACAATGCCTCCGGTGGAAGAGTCAATGCCCATCCACAGTATTGGTTCCACGGCAAGGGGTACTCTGTCGCATCCGATGACAATCATGAATTCTGGCGGGACAGCACACTGCTCTACTATCTCGGAGGAAATTTCCTCTGTTTTCCCAATTTCGGACCTGACCATCGGGTAGGGGATGTCTACCATGAACCGCACGGATGGACAGCGAATGGCCTTTGGAATGTTGCCAAGTATGGTACAGATGCAGAATTCGGGGCGAATTGGTTGTTGTCCAATATGAAAGGCCCCGATTCGGCATATCCCTTCGAAGCTTGGAAGATCGATATGCTATTGCCCGGGCATCCCGTCCTCTACAGTAGTGTTACGGTAAAGAATGCCGGAACTGTTCCTCTTCCCGCCAATGTGGCGTGGCACAATACGACCGGCGCTCCCTTCCTGGAATCCGGCAGTGTGATCAACTTGTGTGCCGATAGCTTCAGTACGGTTGTCGAGAATTCCGAATTCGATCGTACCGGACGATTGGCCTTGGGTAAGGAATTCAGCGATTTGACAAAGGCTCCATTGAGGAAAGAGGGAACGTGCGACCTGTCGCTTGTCCCCGGTATGATCGGGTATACCGACTTCGTGACCGGCAAAGTCCCCGATGATTCCCGGTTGGGGTGGAGCAGTGTGATCAACCCACGACAGAAGATGGTGTATTTCTCGTTCTTCACCGGTCCAGCCGCCGCCGAAGCGAACGAGATTCCCTTGCGGTTCAACAATTTGTGGATGCAATATGGTGGCCGCCCATTCACTCCTTGGGCGTTGTATGACGGTGGAACGGACCAGACATTCTGTCTTGGGGTCGAGAATGCTGTCGGACACTTCGCGAATGGTCTGGGACGAGCCGCCTCCGAGGAGACGCTGTTGGGAGCTCCAACGGTGGTAATGCTTCCCCCCGGAGAAACGCGTGTACAGCGGTATGGGACTGCTTTCACCAGCTTTGAGAACAGCAAGATGGGTGCGGGTGTCCAGTCGGTGGAGCAGGTTGTCGAAGGACTGGTGCTCAAACGGGGCAAGTCCTGGGCTTTTATCGATAGCGATTCCACATTCCATTATCTCAAGAAGATGGAGAGCAAGCTGTTGCACTTGTAGGTCCGGTTGCCCTATGGGGGGATAAGGATATGAGAAAGGGGACACCGTGTTGCGGATGTCCCCTCGTCGTAGGTGCCGACCGGATTCGAACCGGTGCATGGAGGTTTTGCAGACCTGTCCCTTACCACTTGGGTACGGCACCATTGCATTTGGGAAGATACCAGAAAACCTGCCGATATGCAACCCCAGCCTTTATTGACTTACCGACAATGAATATGATCTATTTTGAATGATTATATCATTTCGCTGGATTGACAGACATTCAAACGTTCATTATAATTCAAAAAAGTTCAAAAAGAATTTGGAAAGGAGCCTATTGTGGGAATGATTCCCGCCGATCGACAGCGTCAGATCCTCTTTCTGGTTACGCAGGACAAGGTTGTGCAAGTCCAGGATTTGAGCGAGCGGTTCGGTGTCAGCGTTCTCACGATCAGGAGAGATTTGGACTATCTTGCCGAACAAGGCCTTGTCGAGAGGACACACGGCGGAGCAACGCTCCGACGGAGCCTTCCCATTGAACCTGCATATGCCCAAAAAGCCCTTGAGTTCCCCCAAGAGAAGCGTGCGATCGCCGAAGCGGCGGCAGCTTTGATCGACGATGGGGATACGGTGTTCATCAATAGTGGCTCGACTACCTTCGAAGTGCTCAAGGCCCTCAAGGACCACAGGATTACCATTGTCACAAATAATATCGACGCGGCTTGGATCGCCAACGAAGAGGCGCAGTTCCGTCTTGTTTTCGTCGGAGGCGTCTACCGCACCCGCTCCCATTCCGTTTCCGGGGGTCTTTCCCAACCGATCATCGACCAGGTGTATGCGAACAAAGCCATCATCGGTGTCGATGGGTTCAGTCTGAGTGCGGGTCTCACAACTCCGGTCATAGAGGAAGCCGAGACGACGCGAAGGATGATCGACCGTACTGTCGGCAAGATCATTGTAGTCGCCACCGGCAACAAGATCGGGGTACTGTCGAATTTCAGTACCGTAGCGGCTACGGATATAGATGTGCTGATTACCGATGACAGGGGCGATAAGCTTCTTTCACGGGATGAGCTTGGGGATAAGGATATTGAACTGATAATTGCACGGTAGCGGTCTGCGAAACATGGATTGCACAGGCTGCTGGTGTTGCTTGTAAAGAATAGGGAGGTGGGCAATGGCTTACGAGGATGCGTACAAGGATTGTGTGTGGGTAGATTTTGAGATACTGGAACGGTTCATGATCGATGCGTTGAAGGCGAGTGGCGTTCCCGAGGAAGATGCGAAGGTGATCGGGGATGTGTTGATCGAGTCGGACAAGCGTGGAATCGACTCCCATGGAATCGGACGTCTGAAACCAATCTATATCGATCGGATCGCTATCGGAATCATGAATCCGGTGACGGAGATAGAGGTCCTCAAGGATGACATGACCACTGCTGTCCTCGATGGCCATAACGGCATGGGGCATGTGGTTGGCAAGAAAGCCATGGAGATGGCTATCGGGAAGGCCAAGAAGTACGGCATGGGTATGGTTGCGGTTCGCAACAGCAACCACTATGGTATCGCAGGTTACTATGCGACCATGGCGACCGATGCCGGAATGATCGGTATCACCGGAACCAATGCCCGGCCCTCGATTGCTCCTACCTTCGGCGTCGAGAACATGATGGGTACGAATCCCATGACCTTTGGTATTCCCACGGATGAGGAATTTCCGTTCGTACTCGATTGTGCCACCAGCGTGACCCAACGCGGCAAGATCGAAGTATATGGTCGTGCCGGCAAGGAGTTGCCCCCAGGTTGGGTTATCGGGCTGGATGGCAAGACACGGACCGACACGCAACAGGTCCTCAAGGACCTTACTACGGGAGAGGCCGCGCTTACTCCACTCGGTGGAATCGGCGAAGAGACCGGTGGCTACAAGGGATTCGGATATTCGATGGTAGTCGAAATCTTGTCGGCAGCTCTTCAGGACGGTGCGTTCATGAAAGAATTGAATGGATTCGATGCCGACCATAAGCCGATTCCGTATCCACTCGGACATTTCTTCATGGCGATCGATCCGCAGCGTTTCATGGGATTGGAAATTTTCAAACGGATTGCGGGGACTATTTGCCGTGAGATCAGAGCTTCCAAGAAAGCTCCTGGAGCCGATAGGATATTCACCGCAGGTGAGAAGGAATTCGATGCATGGCAATATCGGAAGGAGCATGGGTGTCCAGTTCCCCCGAGTTTGCGGAAGATGATGGTCGAATTGCGCGACACCTTCAAGCTCGACTATAGTTTCGACTTCGAAAAGAAATAAAGAGGAATACAATCATGGATGTTTTGAAAGAGAAGGCCTTGAAGTACCATTCGATGGACGGCGTACCCGGAAAGATCTCGGTGGTACCCACCAAACCTTGTCAGACTGCCGACGACCTATCGCTCGCCTATACCCCGGGAGTGGCCAAGCCGGTCCTGGAGATCGAGAACAATCCCGAGGATGCGTATAAATACACATCGAAAGGAAACCTCGTGGCGGTAATCTCCAACGGTACTGCCATTCTTGGTCTTGGTGACCGGGGAGCGTTGGCGTCCAAACCTGTCATGGAGGGAAAGGGTGTCCTGTTCAAGCGGTTCGCGGATATCGACGTGTTCGACATCGAACTGGATGAAAAGGATCCCGAGAAGGTGATCCAGATAGTCAAGGCGATGGAACCGACCTTCGGTGGTGTCAATCTCGAGGATATCAAAGGTCCCGAATGCTTCGAGATCGAACAACGGCTTATCGAAATGTGCAATATCCCGATTTTCCATGACGACCAGCACGGAACCGCGATCATTTCGACGGCGGGGCTCATGAATGCCATGGAGATAGTCGGCAAGAAACTGTCCGATATCAAAGTGGTGGTCAACGGAGCGGGAGCAGCTGGGATTTCCTGTTCCAAGATGTTCGTTGCCGCGGGAGTCGATCCGCAGAATCTGATGATGCTCGACAGCAAGGGAGTGATCTACAAGGGGCGCCAAGCGGGAATGACCAAGGAGAAGGAGGAGTTCGCCAGGGAAACCGGAATGAGGACTCTCGCCGAAGCCATGGAAGGTGCCGATGTCCTCATGGGATTGTCGGTCGCCGATTGCGTCACCCCTGATATGTTGCTTTCGATGGCCAAGGATCCCGTTGTATTCGCCATGAGCAATCCCAATCCCGAGATTGCCTATGATCTGGCTGTAGCGACCCGAAGCGATTTGATCATGGCGACTGGAAGAAGCGATTTCCCCAACCAGATCAACAACGTCCTCGGGTTCCCCTTCATTTTCCGTGGAGCGTTGGATGTCCGTGCTTCCAGGATTTCCGAAGGGATGAAGATGGCTGCGGCCAAAGCACTTGCCTCCTTGGCGAAGGAACCGGTTCCGGAAGTGGTTCGCAAAGCATATGGAGGAAAGGATTTCACCTTCGGGCGCAACTATATCGTTCCCAAACCATTCGATCCACGTGTGATCGAATATGAGGCTGTGGCGGTTGCCAAGGCAGCTTGTGAAGAAGGTCTTGCGTTGCATCCGATCACCGACTGGGAAGGATATCGGCAGTCGCTTGTCGAGAGGATGGCTCATTACTGGAACTAGATTCTTTTCGGCCACTTTCGGCTCCCGGTTCTTCTGAATCGGGAGCCTTGGTCTTTTTTGTAATCTCTATTGTCCTGAGGGGTTATTGATACTATGATACTGTACGGATGGTTGCATGACAAAACGAGCTAGAAGGTTTTTCCTGTTGGGATTATTCCTCCTTCTCTCCACTTTATTGACACTGACCGGTTTTATGATGGTGGGAACCGTCAACCGGTTGGTTGCCGAAGATGCACGCGTTGTCCTCAATGAAATCGCCACCCAAAGCGTTGCCCGCTTGAGTTCCATGATCCACAGTCAAATCAACTTGCTGCAATTCCAAGCAGCCTTTATCGGCCGGTATGAGAATATTCAGGACCCGGAGGTGATAGGGATATTGAAGACAGAAGTGGACGATGGAAGATATCTGCGTATCGGTGTCGTGCTTCCCGACGGTTCGAGTGAAAATTCCGATGGTATCAGCAACAATATCGGATACCGGGAGTACTTGCGGCAGGCTCTCCTCGGGGAGTCGGTCGTCTCCGAAGTCCTGGATTTTTCCCTGGATCCGACGATTCCCATAATAGTGGTTGCCGTTCCCATATTCCGTGAAGGCAACATTGTGGGTGTGCTACGGGGTGTACGCGAAGTATCGACTTTCGCGGAAATGCTCCAGGTAACCACATATGGTGCAAGCGGGTACGCCTATGTTGTCAGGAATACTGGGGAAGTGGTGCTTTCAAACAACAGCCCCGATTGGGAACTGTTCTCAACAGATGTTCCCTATGACAATCTCCCTCTATTTTCCCGTGACAACAGATTGCGGACCTTGGCTGCCTCCATGCGTCGGAATGAGAGCGGTATGATCCAATTGGGCAATGGCGAATCCAAGAGATTTGTCGATTATCGCCCGTTGGGAGTAAATGATTGGTATGTAATTTCCGTTATCTCTGAAACATTGATGATGGGAAAGGTCTCGTCGGTTATTAGGATAACCGGAATCACATCGCTCTCCGTGCTCGCACTGTTGCTCCTATTGTTGGTCGTATTCGTCATATTCCGAGAACGGCGACAAGAGCTGATGGAACGGATTGCCTTCAACGATGACCTGACTTCGCTTGGAACTTGGAAGCGTCTCAAGTTCGAGACCCGCAACCGTTTGAAGGATCTCGCTAGAAAAAACTATTGGTATGTTCTGGTCGATATAGACCGATTCAAACTCGTGAACAGCATGGCCGGTTATATGGCCGGCAATTATATTCTTCGGGAAATGGCCCATGTCCTGGGTTCTCTTGTAAATCCGGACGAGTATGTGGTTCGTGTGGTGAACGACCGGTTCGCACTTCTGCTCAGGGCGGAAGGAAATATCGGCAAACGCATATCGGGATTGTTGGGCAAGCTCGACACCATCTCTGGAAACGGGATGATAGCGGCGTATGGAACCATTTCACTGACCTATTCGTGTGGGGTGTACCCCATCGGAGAACACGACTCGACCCTCGAGGCGATCCATGACAAGGCGCAGCTGGCGCTCGAGTCGGTGAAGGCTTCACGTATTTCAACGTATGCGTATTACGACGAAACCTTGCATATGGCAATGCAACGTCAACAGGAGTTGGAAGGTCATTTTTCGGCGGCCTTGGCTGCGAATGAGTTCGAAGTATATCTCCAACCCAAATTCCACGTGGATTCCATGACCGTCGCGGGAGCCGAAGCCCTGGTTCGCTGGAACCATCCGGATCGGGGGTTTCTACTTCCGATGGAATTCATACCTCTGCTCGAAGAGAATAGCAGGATAGGGGAATTGGATACCTATGTGTTGCGGAGAGTCTGCGAATTGCATACACAGTGGGAGCAGTTGGGATACCCCAGGCTTCCGATTTCTGTGAACGTATCCCGGGTACATGCCATGACGCACCAGTTCATTGAAAAATATGATGGTATCTTGAACGAATACGGACTTCCCAAGTACCTGATTGAGATCGAGTTGACCGAAACCGCCTTCTCCAACGATCCCGACAAGGTGATCGAGACCGTCGGAAAACTGCGTGCCCTGGGATTCTCCATCTCCCTCGATGACTTTGGAACCGGGTATTCCTCTCTCAACCTCTTGAAGGACCTGAAGGTAGATATTATCAAGATCGACCGGCTGTTCCTCAAGGATTTCGCATCGGAGAGCCGCTCGGAGATAATCATCCGTCACGTCCTGAACCTTGCCGAAGATCTGGGTATGGTTGTCGTCGCCGAAGGTGTGGAAAGCGAGATGCAACTCAAATTCCTCCTATCGGTTGGTTGCCACCAGGCCCAAGGCTTCCTATTGGCCGAACCTATGCCGATCGATACCTTCCTAGAGTACTGGCACCCTTCGGTCAGTCGGTGAGTTCCCAATCTTGTCGCAGCTGGTCCTTTGCCTGGTCCAGAACCTGTTGGTATTGGCTTGAAAGCTGATTGTAGCTTTTCTGTAGAAGCTGTATGAACTCGGGATCCTGGTCCATGGACATTCCCGTCGCTTTCCCATACTTTTGCATCATTCGTTCCCGCTTGTCCTCGAACATGGGTTGGTACTGTTGTCTCGCCCGTTCGAGCAACGAATCGCGGGCCTCGATGTATTTACCCATGAATTGTCCAATCTGCTTGAGCAGTTGGGAAGATTCGCTCTCGGCACCATCGATCAGCTCGGCGAGATGCTGCATCTTGCCGATACGCTCCTCGAAATCAGGAGATTGTGGGAGTGCGACATTCAAGAGGATAGTCGAAGCCAGGCCTTTTTTCAGCAACGGCTTGTCTTCTTGTGCGGCACTTGCATAAGACTTTGCCACCGAAGTTCCATCCGCTTCGGGATCTGTCAGGTAGGAACCGGCAAGACGTCGACCTTCATTGACCAGATTGTCCTGTCTGATCTTCTCGGGATCTGCCTCGATTCCCTCAGTCCTTTCCAGTGCGATTTCCCAAGCCGATTTAAGTAGCGACATATCCATGACTCCTTTCGTTTCTCTATTCACCATAGTAAAGATAGCGGTAAGCTGCGGCTTGGACAAGTGCACCCGACATGATATTCTTGCATCATGGATTCAACGATCATGTATATCTTCGATCTCCTCGGCACGTGTGTATTCGCCATAACAGGTGCGGTCAGGGGGGTCCGGCACAAGCTCGATTTTCTCGGTGTCGTGGTGTTCGCCTGCACCGTCGGGGTTGGCGGGGGTGTCTTCAGGGATGTCCTGTTGGGGGCGACACCGGTTGCGGCCTACGAACACGAAAGTTATTTGATCGTTTGCATTGTTACCGGCGTCCTGGTGTTCTTCCTTGCCCCACAGATCGTCGGACGGTGGCATCTTGTCGCAATCGGCGATGCCATAGGCCTTGGGGTTTTTACTGCCCTTGGAGCTGCGAAGGGACTCATGTACGGTGCCGGTCCCATAGGAATTGTCCTTTCTGGAGTCTTTTCCGCTGTTGTCGGAGGAGTCTTGCGCGATGTCATGGTACGGGTGGTACCTGCGGTCCTTACCTCGGACTTCTATGCGACGGCCAGTCTGATCGGTGGATTGTTGTATGTCCTGTTGTCCAAGACGACACTTCCGTTCGCCCTGCAAATTATCGTTACAGCTATAACAGTTACAACTATCAGGTTGTTGGCGATGAGATTCAAGATCCACCTGCCGGTCGCCAGGTACTGGGTCGAGATTCCCGATGATATGGACGTTGGCAAGAAAAAGCGATAATCTTTACATATGTTTACGACCACTCCTCTGTATTATGAAAAACCCTATGGGCGTACTTCCACGGCGACTGTTGTAGAAATTGTCAAATGGAAAGGAAACGACGCGATAATTCTTGACCGGACAATCTTCTATCCTGAAGGTGGCGGACAACCGGGAGACCGGGGGACCCTCGGGGAATCGAATGTCACCGATACACAGACGGACGACCAGGGACGGCTGCTGCACATAGTGTCGGGGCAGACTGCCCTTGCGGTTGGCGATACCGTCGCTGTCGGCTTGGATTGGCACCATCGCTATGACTATATGCAACAACACACGGCACAGCATCTCCTCTCGGGTACTTTGCATCGACTGTTGGGAATCGGAACCGTCTCGGTGCATCTGGGTCACGATGACATGAGCATTGAACTCGAAGCCGACACCATATCCGAGTCCGATATAAACCTGGTGGAGGACGAGGTGAATGCGATTGTCCGCAAGTCGGTTCCGGTTACCGCCCAGGTTGTATCCCAGGCGGAGTCGACTACCCTCGGACTCCGTCGTCCGGTGAAAGTCGACGGAGATGTACGGATTGTCCGGATAGGAACATACGATACCATTGCCTGCGGAGGAATACACGTGGCCGACTCCTCGGAATTGATTTCTATTCAATTCTTGCGTTCGGAACGGATCCGTGGTCATGTGAGGACTTTTTGGACAGCTGGGGAACGCTGTGTCGCAATGGTCCGTCGAAACCGGGAAATTGTCGATGCTATCGGAAGCCGATTGTCGGTGCCACCCGAAGCGATCCTGCAAGGTGTTGCCACATTGCAGGAGCAGTTGACCGACGCCAAGCATCAAATCCGGAATGCGGTTTCCCGTTCAGCGACCTTGTTGTTGGAACAGCAGCTGCAAGCTGCCGGACATGCCGACGGGATACCCCTTGTGGTTTTCGATGCCGCGCAGTGGACAGAGGATGAATTCAAAGTCCTTCCCGAATTGGTATTGTCATTCGAATCCCTTGCCCTTTGCGCTGTCAAAAAGCGGGAAGATGGCAAACTTGCTTGGTTGGTGGCATTGAAGGGTATGGAGGATGGACAATCCGTTTTCCAAGCAGTCCGCCAGAAACCATTGCTTCTTATCGAGGGCAAAGGTGGTGGGAAACCTCCGTTGTGGCAGGGTGTGGGAACCGATTCGATGCAGAAAGACCAATTCTTGGATCATATGGTCGAGCTGTATAGGGAGCACCTGCATGTCTAGGCTGGACAAGGAGGAGAAGAGCAATCGCATGCATTTCCTCGACTCCTCGGTTTTCGACCATGCGGGGAATCTCGATTGGCGGCAGTTGATTGGAAAAGCGATCGCCGTCATGGGATTCTTCCTCGTCGTGTATGCGATCGCCCTGTTCTTCATCAAGGACCATTACCATTCGATCGGACAATGGGTAATCGACAGTCTCGGGTTTTCCGGTCTCGCACTTTTTGTCATGCTCACCGACATGTTCATTGTTCCCATGACCGTCGATATCATCTTTCCCTTTGTGTTGGAGTGGGATCCCGTCCCATTGCTGCTCACCATGTCGATCGCTTCGGCGGTGGGGGGAGTGGGAGGATATTGGATCGGTCGTTTGCTGGGACACCTGCCGCTTGTCAGGATGTTCACCTCGAGGTTCTCCAAGGACGGTGAACGCTTGATCAACTTGTACGGGGTGTGGGCTGTGGTTATCGCGGGACTGACTCCGATCCCGTACTCGACCGTCTGTTGGCTTGCCGGCATGTTGCGGGTAAATCCATACTTGGTCGCTCTGGCATCCTTGTCGCGGTTGCCAAGGATGGTCATCTATTATCTGCTGATCCGAGGTGGACTCTCATTCATCTTCTAGTAGCCTGTAACTGAACGATCTTGTATCTGGGCTTGGAGCGGATGGAACAGCTCACCCGTGTAGGGCAGCCTTGATCACATCCGCAATCATTCGGGAACGTACGGGTGCGTCGCCCACATACTCCGAAGCATCCAACAGTTCCAGTATCTCTGCTTGGGGAATGAAGGAAAGGATTCTCGCATCATTGCACAACATTTCGGCCAAAGGATTCTGGAGCCCCTGCTGCACACGTGGCCACGCTTGGAGGGAGTGTTCCCGAATCACCTCATGCATCTCCTGTCGGTCCGCACCCCTTCTTCCCAGTTCCATCAGCAACCGTTCACTGGCAGCGAACAAACCATAGCGGGAAAGATTGTTCTGGATTCCCACTTCATGGAATACCATGCCCCGCACAAGCTTGCCGGCCGTCCGCAACACTTCCTCGGTCGCAAGGAACAATTCGGGCAGTACGATCCTGCGGTTCGCCGAATCGTCGAGTGTCCGTTCCAGGATGGTATCGGCGGCATTGTGCCACAGCACATCCACCTGGGCGGACGCGAAGCGGCACAGCGAGTCGATCTTTTCGGCATTGATGGGATTGCGTTTGAAAGGCATTGCGGATGAGCCGACCTGCTTTGTTCCGAACGGTTCGCTCCACTCGCCGATAGGTGGACTCTGCATCAACCTGAAATCCAAGGCAAACTTGGCGATAGTGGCGCACACTCCCGCAAGCGCGGATCCAAGGCGCCAGTCCTGCTTGCGGGGATACACTTGTGTGGCGGCGACGAAGGAAGGGATGCCGATTTCCCGCATCACCTCGGCTTCCAATTCGATCGAATTGGTTCCGGAACCCTCCAGCAATGCCTGATAGGAAGCGCTGGTACCCACCGCTCCCTTGAGCCCCTTGCCCCGCAACGAGGTCTGGAGCCTGGTCAAATCCTCCAAGTCGTCAAGCAAGTCCTGTGCCGTCTGGGCCAAACGATACCCGATGGTTGTCGGTTCGGCTGGCTGGATGTGGGTAAAGGCCATACAGGGAGTATCGGCTGTCTCCTCAATCCGTTTGGCCAAGTCCTGCAACACATCCTTTGCTTGTGCAATGATCATGGTCAGGGCTTCACGTTGACGGATCACATCCATATTGTCCAGGACATCCATACTGGTTGCCCCGAGGTGGATGATACTTCCTCCCACCAGGCATTGCTCGGCATAGGTCCGGATCTCGGCCATAAGGTCGTGGTGGATCTCCGCCTCGATCTGGCTTGCCCGTGCAATATCGATATCGTCCTTGTGCGCCTCCAGGTCGGCGACTTGGGCATCGGATACCAATCCGACAGTCCGTTCGGCTTTCGCCAATGCGATCCATATCCGTCTGAGAATCGATCGCTTGTGATATTCCGACCATACTCCCCGCATCTCGTCGCTGCCGTAGCGCCACGTGAAGGGGGAAATGAAGGAATGGTGGTCGAAGGAACTGTCGGTATCCACAAAGCCCTCCCTACAAGATTATGATCTGGTCGCGTTCGGGACCGACCGAAATGAATTTGATGGGGGCACCGGTCAGCTCCGCAAGACGAGTGACATACGCCTGTGCCTTGGGAGGCAAGTCGTCCCAAGTCCTGGCATCGGCGGTGCTGGTCATCCATCCAGCCATCTCCTCATAGACCGGTTCGGCCTGCTCTTGTCCACTGGTATCGGGAAGATCGGTCACCAATTCTCCATCGATCATATAGCCGGTACAAATCTTGAGGGTCTCGAAGGTATCGAGGATATCGATCTTGGTGATTGCGATCCCGGTGAATCCGTTGATCCAACAGGAGAAGGAGGCTGCGACAGCATCGAACCAACCGCATCGTCTGGGACGACCGGTCGTAGCACCGAATTCCTGTCCGACAGCCCGGAGCTTCTCTCCCTCCGCATCAAACAATTCGGTTGGGAAGGGGCCTCCACCCACAGAAGTCGAGTAGGCCTTGACCACGCCGATTACTTCGTCGATATGCCGGGGGGAAATACCCGCTCCACTACAAGCGCCACCGGCGGTGGGATTGCTGCTCGTGGTATACGGATAGATTCCCCAGTCCAGGTCACGCATGATTCCAAGTTGGCCTTCAAGCAGGACTTCCTTGCCGCCCTTGATCGCATCGCGAAGGATCGGGAGCGTATCGATGATCTGGGAACCGAATCGTTCACGCCATGTCGCACAAAGGGCCATGAGGTCCTCTACGAGCACCTCTTCCAAACCGTAGTGGGCCAGTTGCCTGTTCTTTTGGGGGAGCATCATCTCCAATCTTGTCCTCAGGCGGTCCGGATCAAGAATATCGGAAGCCCTGATACCGACCCTGGACGCTTTGTCGCTATAGCAAGGACCAACGCCACGTTTGGTGGTACCGACTGCCCATCCGCTTTTCTTGCTTGCCTCTTCGGCACCATCGAGCAAACAGTGGAATGGCATGATCAGGTGGGCACGCCTGTCGATAAACAGATTCGAGCCATCGACACCCGCTTTTGCGATCGAAGCCAATTCCGTGGCCATTGTCTCGAAGTTCACAACGGTTCCGGCACCGACCAGGCAGAGCGTCTCGGGATTGAAAATTCCGGAAGGGATGATATGGAGGGCGAATTTGCCCTTGTCGTTCATGACCGTATGGCCGGCATTGTCACCACCTTGGTACCTGATGACCACCTGGGCCTTCTGGGCAAGATAATCCACGACTCTTCCCTTTCCCTCATCGCCCCACTGGGCTCCAACAATTGCGGTCACGCTCATACATCCAACTCCTTGCCGATACGGCGATATTCGGTGAGCATCAAATGCTCATTGTGGGAATGGTCATCGATATCGAGGGCATCCCATGGGTATTTGATCCAAAGATCGTCAATTTCCTTTCCAGCAAAATAGCGGGTGATGTCCGGTGGGAATTGTGCGTCCTTGGGTTTGTTCTTGTTGTGCAACACCAGGACAGCGATTTCCTTCGGTTCGTTTTTCAGCAGTTCCTTGATGCAATAGCTCAACGTCGCACGGGTGTCATCGACTTCATCGATCAATAGGACCTTCTTGCCCCGGAGTTGTTGTTGCGTCTCGTCAATCCATTGGATCTTCTGCGGATGGGTATTGTGTTTCTGGTCAAGACCGTAATAGGAGATACCGACCGCAAGGATCGGGCGATTGATATACGTCTTGAGAATACGGGCAGGGATGAACCCGCCAGACCCGATAGCGACAATAACATCCGGATCGTAACCCGATGCCATGAGGCGGTCCGCCAGCGACTTCACCAACTTGTGAATCGACGCGTACCCTACGTAATACTTGTTATCCATGTAAAATCCTTTTTATCTAGTCGGTGACAGGCACCATTTCTGCGATATATGGGAGTGTCCGGTACCGTTCCGCATAATCCAATCCATAGCCTACGACCCAGACATCGGGAATTTGGAACCCGATATAGTCGAGTTCGACCGCGACCTTGCGGCGGTCGGGCTTGTCCAGCAAAACCGCAGTCTTGAGTGATGCGGGCTTGCGTGCGGCAAAGTTCCGGCAGAGATAGTCGAGGGTGAAGCCGCTGTCCAGGATATCCTCGATAATCATCACATGCCGGCCTTCCAGATTCTCCCTGGTGTCCATGATGAGTCGGACATTTCCCGTCGATTGGGACGAGGCGCCGTAACTTGAGAGGGAGATGAAATCGACTACGTGCGGTACATTGAGTTTGCGGCACAGATCGGCCAGAAAAATAAAAGAGCCTTTCAATACTCCCACGAGTATGAGGCTCTCGGTGATACCTGCATATTCCCTGTTGATCTGTTGGGCGAGTTCGTCAACCCGACGCTGGATGGTATCAGCATCGATAAGCACACGGACCAAGTCCTTGGTTAAAGCCGGAATCGCTATGGATGTCATGGTATCTCCTTCTGACTTACGATAATCGATCCGTCTATGGAATAACAAGAAAACCAGAGGGGTGTCAAGCCTACGATATATACAGCGTCGGATCCGGAACCCGCTAAACCACGGCGATCGAGTCGATTGCTTCGACCGCATTGTTGAATATCGCATCCGTTCCGACCGCTTCGTTGAAGCCTGCCCGCTGGAACTGCCTGTCCACCTGTGGTTGCAGTCCACAGAACAACAATTTGACATTTTTCGCGGCAAGGGATTCGTGCAATTCCTCAAGTGCGACCATGGCGCTATGGTCGATACTCGGGACTCCACGAATGGATAGGATGATCGTGGTGGCATCTGAGATTTCCTCTATCGCGGTGACCATGCGGTCCTGGGACCCGAAGAACAATTGTCCGGTCACGTACACCAGTTTTACATTCGAGAGGTTTTGCGTAAGGTTCCGTCCCTTCTCATGCCTGCTGTCGATATTTGCCACCGAAATTTCCAGATAGGAACTGCGGATTACGAAAAGGATCATGGAAAGTGAAATGCCGATGAGGATAGCGATGGTCAAATCGAAGACGACTGTCGCGATCATGGTCACCAGGAATTGTGCGATCGACGTCTTGTACTTCTTGTGGAAGAATTTCCGTATGCTGTCCCATTCGTTCATGCGCCAGGAGGTCATCATGAGGACTCCTCCGAGAGCAGCCAACGGAATCCGGGACATCATGGGTCCAAGCAGGAACATGGAGGCTATCAGTGTGACTGCGTGGAAAATACTGGTCAGCCGTGTCCTTCCCCCGGCCTTGATCGCGACACTCGTACGTGCAATGGCTGCGGTTGCGGGGACCCCGCCGAAGAACGGGATGATGATATTGCCGATACCTTGGGCGATAAGTTCCCGATCGGCTTGCAACCGTTCCTTTTTCATTTTCCCCCCGGCAGCCCCACATAGCAGGCTTTCAATCATGCCAAGCGCTGCGATGCTGATCGCAGGAACAATCAGGGAATTCAGCATATCACTGTTGAGCAGGGAGAGTGTGAACCGGTGGGGTAGCAGCAGCGATCGTGGAATCGCACCGACTTCCACGACATCGAAGGGGCCGAGTATGTTGACAACCAATGCGATGATGATTCCCACCAATGAAGAAGGGACTTTGGCCGCCCATCTCTTTGGCCAAACGATCATGACAGCCAGAACGAGCAGGCCGAAAAACATCGGTTGCCATTGCGGTGAGAATCCGATTTCGGCGTAGGAGGAGATTTTTTGGATGATGGTTTCCCCATGGGATGTTGTTCCGAAAAAATTGTCGATTTGCCCGAAGGCGATGAGAATGGCGATTCCCGAAGTGAAGCCGGTGATGACTGCGGAAGGAATGATCGAGACGATCCGTCCTGCCTTGAGAAGGGCGGCGACCAGG